>Ga0209345_10003122_pt1 | contig 17337 bp, 17 predicted proteins | sample Cruoilmetagenom7_FD_187294 | JGI IMG/M metagenome (GOLD analysis project Ga0209345, IMG submission 187294) | Oil polluted marine microbial communities from Coal Oil Point, Santa Barbara, California, USA - Sample 7 (SPAdes) (version 2) | ecosystem: Environmental > Aquatic > Marine > Oil seeps ...
TCCTGATTACATAGATGCTGGCTGGTTATCCCTTGCGGCCGGTGGTCCATGTTATAATCTGGACACTTTTCTCATGAACCAACCTACCATTCTCAAGTCCTTTAATCATCACACCCTGGATACAGACTTTGCTGTTATAGAGGGGAACCGGGGCCTTTATGACGGTATCGACTCCGCCGGAAGTACCAGTACCGCTGAACTGGCTAAACTTCTTGGTCTCCCTGTTATACTTTGCATAGATTGTACAAAATCGACCAGAACAATGGGGGCTGTTGTTTTAGGCTGCATCTGTTTTGATCCTGATGTGAGGATCCAGGGAGTAATATTAAACAGGGTTGCCGGGAGCAGGCATGAGCAAATACTTAGAAAAACCATTGAACAGTATTGTGATATCCCTGTTGTGGGAGCTTTGCCTAAGTTAAGTGTAAACATTTTTCCTGAAAGACACATGGGCCTTGTCCCCACAGCTGAGCATCTGTGGGCGGCGAGTTCTTTGGATAAAGCTGCAGAAATAGCCAAAACCTATATAGATTTTAATGCTTTGGCAGAAATTGCGGGCAAAGCAGTCGCTCCCCTGAAAATGGAAGAAATGATCTCCTCCTCCATGGGGGTTTCCCCCCCAGGTGAAGCAGGAAAAGAGAATAAAGATGAAACAGAAGCAAAACCTTTAATAGGTATTTGCAAAGATTCTGCTTTTCAGTTTTACTATCCTGAAAACTTGGAAGCTCTGAAAATTGCAGGGGCTGAAATCGTTTTTATCAGTCCTTTAAACGACAGCACAATTCCTGACCTGGATGCCCTTTATATTGGTGGTGGCTTTCCTGAAACCCACGCTGAAAAACTTGCAGCAAACAGAGGGTTTTTAAATGATCTGAAGAACCTTGCCATGGCCGGGCTTCCCATATATGCGGAGTGTGGTGGCCTTATGTTTTTGGGGGAAGAAATGATTATTGATGGTGTAAGCCACAAGATGTCCGCCATTTTACCCCTTTTTTTCGGCCTTTCTCAAAAACCCCAGGGTCACGGATATACAAAAATTATAGTTGAAAAAGAAAACCCATTTTTTAAGGTGGGTACAACTTTGCGCGGGCATGAGTTTCACTATTCAAAGGTTTTAAGATGGGGCGGGTCAGATGCTGAGCTGGTGTTTTCCATGGAAAGAGGGGCCGGCTTGATCAATAAAAAGGATGGGGTCTCCATAAAAAATGTTTTTGCCACATATTCCCACATCCATGCCCTTGGTACGCCTGATTGGGCAAAAGCAGTTGTCTGGAATGCAAATTCTTACAAAAAAGGGACGGGCAGATAACTATATCCCTTTATAACATCTTTTTTGAAATCTGGTTATCATCTGAAAGTCTATAATTATCTGCCAAGTAAAATTATTGTGCCTTTTTGGGGTGGCAACTTTTACATGTGGTGGGTGCAGCCCCTGGATCCTTTGATTTTAACCCTTTACCTTTATTGAATTTTTTATGGCATCCTTTGCAGTTTTTATGCATTGCATTTCCATGATACGCCATTTTATCTGCCTTTGACAGACCTTTTGCTTTTTTCCCGGTAATATATTCTGGTTTTTTATGGCATTCAATGCAGTTCTGGACGTCATCCCCCATTTTTAGAGAATCAAGGGGCTTATTATCTGCGTCATGGTGGCATTCGCCGCATCCCGCTTTATAGTCTTCTGAATGTTTTTTATGCGAAAATTCGACTATCCCTTTTTTGTGTTTGGAATAGGCCTTGTTTTCCATTTTTATAACATCTGCGACTTCTATAGCTGCATAAAGACTTGTGGCAAAAAAAACAGAAATTATGCCAACAAGAATTTTAAGTAGAACAGACGCGTTTTTTTTCATATTTCCTCCTCTTTAAAAAAATTAAAATTCAGCATGCCGTTATTTTTAATTAGACGTCTGGTATTTTTTTATATAAAGTGGGTGCAGTCGTTTCTCCATAGCCTCCCACAGGTATTAAAAATAATATTCAGACATATTGAAATATATTAATTTTATTGAGTTTTGTCAATATAAATGGACGGAAATGAAAGGGTTCTGGGATATATGAAAAAACATGGATTACTCGCCCGATTCATCGGGGGGATTTCGCATAAAAAAATTATTTTTGCAGGTAAGCTCCTTGGTTTATTTGTTTATATTGTTGACCGGAGGCATCGTCGTATTGTTTTTCGAAATCTTTCTTTTGCTTATCCTGATTTTTCCCGGGGAAAAATTCGTCTTCTTGGAAGGGATATATTTAAAAATTTCGGAATTACAGCTCTGGAAATATTTCAGATGGCCTTTATGGAAAAGGCTGCTTTGGTTAAATGGGTTGAAATAAAAGGTGAAAAATATCTGGTGGATGCTTTAAACAGCTCCAGGGGAATAATATTATATTCCGCACATATTGGTAACTGGGAACTGGGGGTCAGTTTTGTTTCATATTATTTTGGTTTGTCAGTCCTTTTAATTGCAAGACGGATTCAATTGAATTTTTTAAACAATTTAATCCACAGGGTCAGGACAAGATCCGGCAATATTATGATTGATAAAAAAGGGGCCCTTCGGAAAATGGCGAGGAGCCTTCGAAAAGGGGGGGCAGTTGCGCTGATGATAGATCAGTCCACAAAGATCTCCCAGGGGGTGGATGTATTATTTTATGATAAAATAGCAACCGCAACCCCTGTTGTCTCAATCCTTGCCAGGCGATTTAAATGTATTGTTTTGCCTGTATTTTGTGTGCGAAAAAGTGATGGCGGGTTTATTTTAGTTGTTAAACCCCCTTTAGCAATGAATAAAGAAGATGGGGTGGAAGCCCATCCGCACCTCTATGCACAGGAAACAACCAGAGTTGTTGAAGGTGTGGTGCGGGAATATCCTGAGCAGTGGTTCTGGTTTCATAAACGCTGGAAACGCCATTATCCCCACCTGTACAAGGAGGATATTGAAAAACGTAAACTTAGAAAAAATAAAGAGAGACTAAAAAAATCGGTATAATACTGATTATAGACCATTCCCTTGAAAGATTATTTAAGACTTTGAAATATATACCAGTCTATCCTTCCAGGTTATTTCGTCCTCGTTCCTTAACGTAACAATTCAGAAGAAGAGAACTGCTTAAATGGAAGAACATGAGAAATATATTCAAGCACTTATTAAATTGCATCTCGGCATAGAGAGACAAGGCCCAGGTGATACAACCTATTCGAATCATATACTTTCGCTGATTAAAGAGTTACCAGTAAATCCACGTATAGCTGATATCGGTTGCGGTGCTGGTGCTGGAACACTATTTCTGGCGGACAGATTTAAATTAAAGGTGCGGGCAGTAGACTTCTCGCGAGAATTTCTTGGTGAGCTGATAAATAGAGCAAAACAGCGAGGACTTGAACATTTAGTAGAAGCGATCGAATGCGACATGGGGAGTCTTGATTGGAAATCAGGAACCATTGATCTTCTTTGGTCTGAGGGGGCCGCTTATAACTTGACATTTGAAGGTGCATTGAAAGCCTGGAGGCCATTGATGGCGGATAATGGAATTGCTGTTATTTCGGAAATGAGCTATTTCACAAGTGACGTGCCGGAACCTGTACGAGATTATTGGCAAACCGCCTACCCTGCCATGGGCACTGAATCAGAAAACGCAAATCATGTAAACTCATCAGGGTTTGAGATTTTAGGAATTTATCGATTGCCATCAAAGGCTTGGTGGGATTCTTATTATGGCCCGCTTAGAGAAAACATGGAATCTTTCAGGCGCTCTGAAGACAATGTCATTCAATCCGTTATTAAAGAAATAGAAGAAGAAATGAAGCTCTTTGAAGAGTATGAAAAACATTACGGATATTCTTATTATATTATGAAAGCTTTATAGTGCTATTACGCTAACAATGGCAATCCTCGCGCCGAGGTAATTTCGAAATCCTGGGATAGAGATCATATGATTTTTTGAAATTGGTTATTATTGCCTGGTGGGTAGTTCGTGTTTTCAGCGGACATATTTCCTCCTCGTTCCTTAGCCGATGATGAACCTGTAAAATCACCAGAGTGGCATAAAAAAACATTACAGGAAATAGAACGCAGATTGCAGGGATTTGAAAAAATCTGTTCCAATCTGCGGTCTGTAGATTTTTTTAATATCTGTACTGTTTAGGCTTATATGGGCCTTCCACAGGTACTCCCAGGTACTCCGCCTGTTCTTGTGTAAGTTCCGATAGTTTTACACCGAGCCTGTCAAGGTGGAGCCTTGCCACCTCTTCGTCAATGGTTTTGGGAAGTATGTAAACTTTATTTTCATGTTTTTTTGTGGCAAGTTCTATCTGGGCAAGGGTCTGGTTTGTGAAGCTGTTGCTCATTACAAAACTTGGGTGTCCGGTTGCACAGCCAAGGTTAACCAGCCTTCCTTCGGCAAGGACGATCAGGGATTTTCCTGATTTTCCTGTCCATTTGTCCACCTGGGGCTTAACAGATTCCCTTTTGAAATCATTATTGTCAGTAAGATAGCTCATTTCAATTTCATTGTCAAAATGGCCAATGTTGCATATTATAGCTTCATTTTTCATGTTTTCCATATGTTTGCCGGTGATTACATGGTAGCATCCGGTGGCTGTGACAAAAATATCCCCCATGGAAGCTGCATCCTCCATTAAAACTACTTCAAAACCTTCCATGGATGCCTGGAGAGCACATATTGGATCAATTTCTGTTATGAGTACACGGGCGCCAAATCCTTTTAAAGACTGGGCACATCCTTTTCCCACATCACCATAGCCACAGACCACAGCTGTTTTCCCTGCGATCATAATGTCTGTGGCCCGTTTTATTCCGTCCGCAAGGGATTCTCTGCATCCGTAGAGGTTGTCGAATTTTGATTTTGTGACTGAATCATTAACATTAAAAGCAGGGAAAAGAAGTTCATTATTTTTGGCCAGGTGATAAAGTCTGTGCACACCTGTGGTTGTCTCTTCGGAAACACCCAGTATCTTTGATGCAATTTGAGTCCAGCGTTGGGAACCTGTGCTATGGCTGACCTTAAGACGATCCATCAGGCATTTCATGTCAAGGGAGGTATATTCTTTGTCGAGAAGGGAAGGGTTTTTTTCAACGAGTGCACCCTGATGTACATACAGGGTTGCGTCTCCTCCATCATCCACAATAAGGTGAGGACCTGACCCGTCAGGCCATATAAGAGCCTGTTCCGTGCACCACCAGAATTCTTCCAGAGTTTCACCTTTCCATGCAAAAACAGCAGCAGATCCCCTTTTTGCAATTGCGGCGGCAGCATGGTCCTGGGTTGAAAAAATATTACATGAAGCCCACCTTAGATCTGCACCGAGCTCCTTAAGGGTTTCGATGAGCATGGCGGTCTGAATGGTCATGTGGAGACTCCCCATGATTTTCAGACCTTTTAAAGGTTTCTGGGGGCCGTATTTCGTTCGGACAGCCATGAGGCCGGGCATCTCGTTCTCCGACAGGCGCATCTCTTTCTCCCCGAGATCTGCAAGTGAAATATCAGCGATTTTATATGGTAATGATGGATCTATTTTTAATAAGGACATTGTTGAGTTCTCCTTTTTATACAGTTTTTGGTCCCTTACAGTCCTGCTTTTTCCCTGATCAGTTCTGCTTTATCAGTTTTTTCCCATGTAAATTCAGGCTCGTTCCGGCCAAAATGTCCATAGGCTGAGGTCTTTTTATATATGGGTCGTAAAAGGTCCAGATCTTTTATTATTGCTGTGGGTCTCAGGTCAAAAACCTGGGTAATTATTTCTTTAACCTGATCTTTGGAAATAACTCCTGTATTCATTAAATCTACCATTATGGAGACAGGTTGGGCAACTCCTATGGCGTAAGCGACCTGAACCTCACATTTTTTTGCAAGGCCAGCTGCAACAATATTCTTTGCAATATACCTTCCCATGTAGGAAGCACTTCTGTCTACTTTGGAAGGATCTTTCCCTGAGAAACATCCCCCACCGTGGCTTCCCTGGCCACCGTAGGTATCTACAATAATTTTGCGTCCTGTCAGGCCGCAATCCCCCATGGGTCCTCCGATTATAAATTTGCCGGTGGGGTTGATAAGGAAACGTGTATCAGGGGTCACCATATCAATGGGGAGTACTTTTTTTATAACTTCTTCAATTACAGCCTCTTTTATTTGATCGTAAGAAACATCAGGGGTATGTTGGGTCGATATTACAACAGTGTCGATATATTTTGGAACACTCTTTTCATATTTTATGGTTACCTGGGATTTTCCATCGGGTCTTAAAAAATCAATGGTATTATCTTTTCTTACTTTTGCGAGCCTTTTGGTCAGTCTGTGGGCTAACAATATGGGCATGGGCATTAATTCGGGAGTTTCATCTGAAGCATATCCGAACATAATTCCCTGATCTCCGGCACCCTGTTCTTTGTAGAGCCCTTCTCCTGTATTTACACCCTGGGCAATGTCCGGGGATTGTCGGTCGATGCTGGTTATTACAGAGCATGTTTGCCAGTCAAAGCCCATCTCAGAAGAATTATAGCCGATATTTTTTATTGTATCTCGTACGATTTGGGGCATGTCAACATAGCAGTTGGTGGTTATCTCACCTGCAATAAAGGCTATCCCCGTGGTCACAAGGGTCTCGCAGGCAACCCGGCAGGTTTTATCCTGTGCGATAATTGCGTCTAATATGGAATCTGAGATGGCATCTGCTACTTTGTCAGGGTGCCCTTCTGTAACTGATTCAGATGTAAAAAGGAAATCTTGTCGGCTCATCGGTTTTCTCCTACATGGTTTATGTGTTTATCTGTGCATCGAAAATTTAAGTTACTTGAAATTAGAATCATGGAGATAGAACCATATTGTCTATCAGGCGTGTTTTGCCAACTTTAACAGCCACTGCCATTAAAACAGACTTTTTTATATTCCGGACATTCCCAAGGGTTTCTGGATCGCATATTGATATGTAATCTATTTCGGTATCTCCATGGAAATTTACAATATCCCTGGCCTTTTTGATGATTATATTTGAGTCTGTAACCCCGTCTTTTATAAGCTGTTTTGCATTATTTAGTGACTCAAAAATAGAGAGGGCCGCCGGCCGTTTTTCAGGGGTGAGATAGGTATTCCTCGAAGACATGGCAAGGCCGTCTGCTTCTCTGATGATTGGCGCTCCTATTACCTTTACAGTCATATGAAGATCGGACACCATCTGCTTGATAACAGCTAATTGTTGAAAATCTTTTTGGCCGAATACAGCAATGTCAGGCTTAACAATATTAAAAAGTTTTGCAACAATGGTTGCCACACCTTTAAAATGAACCGGCCGGGATAGTCCGCATAAGTGGTTGGGGAGTTTTTCCAGGGTTATATAAGTTTGAAAATTTTCAGGATATAATTCTGGAGCATCCGGTTTGAATATAACATCTACCCTTTTTTTTTTGCAAAGCTCCATATCCCTGTTGAAATTTTTTGGATACGCTTCCAGGTCTTCTCCCTGGCCAAATTGAGTGGGGTTTACAAAAATACTTACCACAAGGTGGTCTGCATGTCTGGAGCCCTCTTTCATTAATGATAGGTGACCCTCGTGGAGGAAGCCCATGGTTGGAATAAGTGCAATCGATTTCCCCTGGCGAATCATAAGGTCGGAGTGCTCTTGCATCTCTTTTACGGTATTTATAATTTTAACAGGTTGCATGGTTATTGTTCCATATTAGTGTGAGATTTCAGATTCACGACTGTTGCGCCCCAGCCGCCAGATCCAGGGGGAGCTCCCTGGAATGATTTTACCATGGGATTTAGCTTTAAAAGGGAGAGTACACGGTTTTTCAAAATTCCGAGACCCTTTCCATGGATGACTCTTATGGAAAATATATCTGCATCAATACAGGCTCTGAAATAGTCGGAGAGCAGCTCAGGCACTTCTTTTGGGTTGAAAGTATGCAGATCCAGAACATCTGTGATGGGAAGTTTCACCGTAATATTTTCGGTTTCTTTATACTGTTGAGAACAGATAATCCCTTTCCCCCCTGTTTTTGATCTAAAGGTAGTCTTTATGACTTTTATTTATTTTTCCTTGATATGTTTTGTATAAAAATATAAATAAAAAGATTCAAGTTATTTTTAGTAAAAAGTTACTTTTTTTGTAACTATAGACTTTCCAGGTGAATAAAAATAAGCATGGAACCAATATTAATCAAGCTGCTTTTGCTGATTCCCGTGGCTTATCTTCTGGGATCTATCCCATCCGGTTATGTTATAGTAAGGATATTCGCCAGCTTTGACGTGAGAGAAAAGGGGAGTAAAAACATAGGTGCCACCAATGTTACTCGGGTTGCAGGGCCTATGCTGGGTTTGCTGACCCTTGGGGGTGATTTTTTTAAAGGGGCATTTCCTGTATATCTGGCTGTTTTGATTGCACACCCGTCTCCTGTGGGGACTGGCTTTTTCGTTTCCCTGGTAGCTTTTTTTTCTTTTATGGGGCATCTTTATCCTGTTTTTACAGGATTTAAAGGGGGTGGAAAAGGTGTTGCAACCACGGCTGGATGCTTTTTTATACTTGCGCCTGTTGCCTGTGGCGCTTCGTTTTTAATTTTTCTCATTCTTCTTTTTATATATAAACGTGTTTCTGTGGCTTCCATGGGGGGGGCCGTAGTACTCCCTTTTGCTGTCTGGGTAATATCCGGGGAGGCAGTTATCTCGATCTGTGCCCTGGTGATCTCTCTGTTGATTGTTATACGCCATGGAGATAATATTAAACGTCTTTTGTCAAACCGGGAACCTGTTATATGGAAGAAAAAATAAATCGTTGCATGAATCTGCTTTTCTATGTTGTTTAAAATACTTTTGTATGTTGTTTAAAATAAAGGAGGTACTAAAAATGGGCACAATCAATGATGATTTAAAAAAAGCTATAGCCGAAATTCAACCATCTTTTGTTGCAACTGCTGATCAGGAAGGAAAACCAAATGTTTCAACAAAAGGTTCCCTTGCTGTTTTGGATGATGACCATCTGGTTTTTGCAGAACTCAAGTCTCCCCAGACCATTGATAATTTACAGGTAAACCCCAATTTATCAATCATTGCTTTAAATCCTGAGACCAGAAAAGGGTGGCGTGTATGGGGCAGGGCAGTTGAATTGATGACCTCGGGTGATGCTTTTGATAAATTTACTGAAAAATATAAAGCAATGGGTACGGTGAATTATGCTGTAAAAATACTTGTGGAAAAAGGGATGGCGTTTTAGCCCCTTGGGGGCGCCTTTGAGAGATTGCCAGATAATTTTTTGACTTGGTAAAATTAATTATCCGGCAATCTATGCAGGCCATCTGGATGCTTAAAACTCCCATTTTACTCCAGCGCCCCATGAAGAATTGGCTTTATGGTTTAAAACGTCTCCGAAATGGCCCCAGCCTCCGCCTATGGTCATATTGTTATTGATTATATAACCTATTGATAAGGCCCACCAGTCGTCCTCCCCTTTAAATAAACCTGGTGCATCATCAAACTGATCAGGTTTTTGCCGATATTCGGCTCCCACAATAAAACTTTTTGATAAAAAGATACCCACGCTCCCCTCGGCGACAATGCGCCTTTTATCTGTGAAGCCTATTAATCCAGCTTGTGCTCCTTTTGTGGATCTGACTCCAAGGCTGATAAAAACTATTTTAGGAAGGCAAGTGATTGTTTTAGATGTATAAATAGTAAAATCCCAGCCATCATTATCCTTTAGGTGAATCGTTTCCAATGCTCCACCCAGGTCATCATTTATACTATTAATTTCTGAATTGTATTTATAATGGACGCCAATAGCTATCCTGGGTATCCAGGATAGGCCGAAACCTCCTTCCTGTAGGATTGCAAATCTTCCATTAAAATTATGCATAATTGTATTATGATCCCTGATCTCAATCCCTGTGGTCCGTTCTATTTTTTGGGGTAAATCCCCCAAGTGGGCACGCACACAAGAATATCCAAGTTCAACGCGGTTTCCAATGGCTTGGGTCACGGAAAAAAGGTCAAGATATCTTTCGTGGCCGAGATTGACATACATTGCTCCTATACTAGGCTTTCCCATAATTTTTCCATCGGCTGGAGGGTTAACAAAATAGGCTGAATGGGTAAGCCATAATCCCCCAACCCCTTCGGCTGCATGAATGGGAAGGGGAAGACTTCCGGGGCTTGCTGCAAATATTTTTTGGGTGCATGCGAAAAATAAAAAAGATATTATGATTGTGGCAGGGATGTTTAAGGTTCGTATATTAAGATTCGACATTGTCATTTTTTAACTCCGGTGAATTTGTCATTTTTTAATTCCAGTGGATATAGTATATGCCATTAGATCATGTTCTTGGAGATTTTATTGCAGGGGGGGTAAAGATTTCCCGGTAGTGGGTTAAATCTATGATTGTGCATGAATATATGACCCAATTTTGATTTTATTGATCAACAACCCGATCACTGTATCATACATTATTTATAGCTTTGAGAATCAGATCGTTTTAAGTGTGAGTCGTTTTATCCAGGTTATGAAATTCAAGTTTTGGTAGTGAGTCACATAATTGACTCACTACCGATTTCCCTGTCTTTTTATATGAATGTAACTTTTTTAATTGCGGAATTTACCGCATAAATTCGTTCATTATTCCCGGAAATATCTGCCGGTGTCATAAAAAAACCCTGGCGTTGAGGTGAATAACCAAGCACGTACCCCTTGATAGTTTCATTATCATTAAAAACAATATTCACTTTTTTTCCTGCACCTGCAATGTCATCTTCATATTTATAATCATAATTTTTGTCGCCATCAATATGCTTAACAAAAAAAATGGCTTTTAAATCCTCAACGTCAATATTTTCATTATGGCCATCTGCATTGTTAATATGAAACTTCTTTTTATTTGGAAAAAAATTATTAGTATTACCTTTTATAATGCGACCATCTTTATAGTGTAATACAATCTTATTATTATCCATAAAGAACCTCCTTAATAACAAATTAAAGTTTCATAGTTTAATCAGATTATACCTGCTGCTGTACATATTAGCTGAATAGTTATTCATATTTTTCGAAAAGTTTTTAAATTATACAATTAAACTTCCCGTTTAATTTTTTTTGCAATTTCCGAGACGGGCAATGGGAGGCTGTCCGAGAATAGCAATTTTTTTTTCAAAATCAAGGCTTGCTCAAAAAATTACCGCAGACATATAGTTGAGATTTCGAGGATAATTTTTTGAGCATAATGCAGAGTTTGGGAAAAAGGGCATTTTCGGACAGTCTCCTAGTTAATTTCTATCAGTGTTAGTATCTTTTCCACAAGTTTTGGAATATTTTTACGTGGCCATAGTGGCAGATTCGTTTCCATGTGATCATCTGTAATGATAGCTTCAATATCGCTTCTTTGTATAAATCTGGGTTCTGGGTTAATCTCTTTTCTCCAGACTTCAAGTTTTTTCCAGGGGCCCTGGGCATATCCCTCAATAATTATGAGATCGGCACCTTTAAATAAAGGGGCCAGTTTATCCAAAGGGTTTTCATTTTCTTCCCGGGGAAGGTATACAGCCATTTGATTTTTTGTCACTATTGCGGCGGGATTTCCCCCTGCTGCTTTGTGTCGGAAGGAGTCTTTTCCGGGTTTATCCAGGTTATAAGAATGAGGAGTATGTTTAATTGTCCCCACCCGAAGGCCCCTTGCGTTAAATTCTTTTAAAAGTTCAATAATAAGTTTTGTCTTTCCACTGTTCTGACAACCAACAATGTGTATTAATTTCATATTTGTTCCAACGTTCAATACATTCGCCAAATCAAAAAACAGAAAAAATCAGCTTTTTCTGTTTTTGCAACGTGCTGATTTTGTTAATGTTTAAAAAATATTTTTTTGTAAAAACAGGCCAAAATGCAAATTGGTGAAGGTATTAAGTGTTATAACTTTATTACAAATCACGCAAGGACTAATTGCAGGAAAAATACAAAATAGTTACTGATTTTATCAGTTTACGCAAAATTACAGCCGGACACTATTGTAACTTAGGAACGGGGACAAAATAAGTTCGCAATTTTAAGTGTTGAGTCGCCTGCCTGGCAAGGCGCGAAAGCGTAGGAATATCAAGATCTTGCTACGTTTTTGTAACGCAGTCAGGCAGGATGGATCGATGCTTAAAATACCAAGTTATTTCGTCCTCGTTCCTTACTGCTCATAAATTATTGTTCCGCTGTCCCGCAGGCTGTACCCTCCCATGGCTCTTACGGTATTTCGAAATTCTTTGTTTTCCCGAATGATACTTAAAACCTTTGCTGTTTTTTCATTATCAAAATATTTTTTTGGAATTATAAGATCGTATCGTTCCTCCGTGATGGGAATAAACTCGAGATCAAGGGCCTTTGCAGCATATCTTATCCCCATTCCTGCGTCTCCCCTGTTACTCGCAACTGCGGAAGCAACGTTCATATGGGTATATTCTTCAAGCTCATATCCGTTTATCTTTGTGGGGGTGATCTTAAATTTTTTGATGAGCATATCTGTTAAAAGGCGGGTTCCTGACCCTTTTTGTCTGTTGATGAATTTTATTCCGGGCCTGGCAATATCTTTAAACTCCTTGATATTTGCAGGATTTCCCCTGGGAATAATAATCCCCTGTTCCCTGTATGAGAGATTTAAGAGTAGCAGGGGAATTCCTTTTAAAAATCGCTGGATAAACGGAATATTATATTCTCCGGTTTTTTCATCCATGAGATGGGATCCTGCAAAGTGGGCCTCTTTTCTTTTTATAGCCATGATGCCCCCCATGCTTCCAACGTGGGCGGAGGATAAACGATGAACAGGGGGGATCTTGTGGAGAAGGTTTGCAAGAACATCAAGAAGATTGTCATGGCTTCCTATGAAGACTATGGTATTTTCAATCTCTTTGATATCGCGTAAAAGCTCCACCTCTACAACCTCACCGGCACCGATCCCTTCGTTTCCCGACGGTATAACAATTATTCCATCTGCCTGAACAAGGGACATCACTGCTCCGGCTCCGCCCCCCGTGGGGGTTGCCATGAGGTTGTTCTCCACTCTTCCAAGTTTTACACGTGTGAAATTTTCAACACCCATTTCTGATGATAATGGCCGGGATAAAATGGCGGGTATGGTTTTTTCTTCTACTGTTTCGATTCCAAGGTATAAATCTATAAGTTTTTTTACAAAAAGCCGCATGGTCAAAACAGCAGATACGGGGTATCCCGGCAGGCCAATGACCGGTTTCCCCTGTACAATGGAGAGGATGACAGGTTTTCCCGGTTTAATGTTTACTCCGTGTACAATTATTTTCCCCAGTTTTTTTAGCACACTGTGGGTATAATCTTTTGTTCCGGCAGAAGCCCCCGCGTTTATCAGTAGTATGTCGTAGAGATGAAGATTGTTTTTAATTGTTTCCTCAAGGGCCCCGGGGTCGTCCGGAACAATGGGATTTTTAACGGTATTTGCCCCCCATTGCCTGAGATAACCGGACAATACGCGGCTGTTAAATTCGATGATATCTCCAGGCTTCAGAGGTTTTCCAGGCTGCACCAGGTCTGTTCCGGTAGGTATGACCAGTATCTTTGGAATTGGTCGAACATTTATACTGGTAAGGCCCGTAGCCAACATGGCTCCCTGATCAATGGGGCGTATAATGTGGCCCTGGGGAACGATCAGTTCCGTAGCCACAATATCTTCTCCTATGGTCCGGACGTTTGTCCATGGAGTAACAGGGGTTATTATTTCAACTTTATTTTCTTCGAGATGCTGCACATCTTCTATCATAACCACCGCGTCAAATTCATCGGGGAGGAGGTTTCCTGTATTAATAGGGATATACTGGTCAGGATAAGTCAGGGTTATTGGATTTGCTTCGTTTGCTCCGGTAAGATCCCGGAAGCGGACGGCTATCCCATCCATTGCTGCACCATTGTAAAAAGGTGATGAGGTCCGCGCGAACAGAGGTTCTGCTGTGATCCTGCCCATGGAATCTTCCACTGAAACCCTTTCCCTGGGCAGCGGGTTAAAACAGTTTTCTTCTGAAAGTGCCCTGTGCCAGTTTTTTACGGCCATGTCAAGGGGGGTGTTATTTATATATATATTCTTGCGGCCCATTTTTTTTTTCAAAATAATTCGACCTCCACTTCATCCCCTTTACTCAAGCCCTGAATCGATTCATTGATCACCAGGTATCCGTGGGCTTTGACCATGGTGGAGATTGCTCCTGATTTACCGAGTACAGGGTCGATTTGAAAAGTTTTGTTATCTTTTTTTCTTCTTACTTTTACTCTTACAAAATCCTTACGTCCCCCTGCCGAAGGGATGTTTCTCATTAATATCCCTTTGATCATTTTTTTGTCAGGAAGAAAAGAATGAAAAGAACCTTCCATGAGCTTTATCGCAGGCAACACGATCATTTCAAAACAGACCGTGGCAGATACCGGGTGGCCCGGGAGTCCGAATACGGGTTTGCCGTTACATAGGGCAATTATAACAGGTTTTCCTGGTTTGATTGCTACTCCATGGACGATTACTCCAGGCTCCCCAAGGGATTCTATTATTTTGACCCCCATATCCCGTATCCCCACAGAACTGCTTCCTGAAAAAAGAATAATTTCATTTTCTTCCATGGCAGTTTTTGCTGCAGCATGAAAGTCTGATTCTTTGTCAGGGACAATGCCATAATATTTTGGTATGGCTCCTGCTTTTCGGATAAATCCTGCGAGTACCACTGAATTCATATCCCTGATTTTTCCAGGGGCCGGTTCTTCATCAAAGGGGACAATCTCATCACCTGTGGAAATAATCCCCACCCTCAGCATTTGTTTAACAGAAATATTTTTTATCCCAAGTCCTGCAAGGAGGCCCAGGTCCTGGGGGCGAAGCCTGTGACCCAGGTGGATCTGGATTTCCCCTTTACGCATATCTTCACCAGTACCGATAACATTAATTCCAGGAGCGACTCCCCTTATAATTTCTATCATATCTTCAGCAATATTAACTGTATCCTCCAGCCTGACAACCGAGTCGGTTTCAGGGGGGATTAAGCCCCCTGTGGATATTTTAAAACAGGTTCCAGGAGCTGGCCTGATAAGGGGCATATCTCCCATTTTGACCTCCCCTGTTATTTCCATATAAGCAGGGTTGTTCTGGGAAGCTCCGAATGTATCGGAAGCCCTTACAGCATAGCCATCCATTGTTGAACGGGGATAAGGGGGCAGATCCTCAGGGGCTTTAATGGGATGGGATGTGATCCGGTGGAGTCCATTATCAAGGGGAACTGTTTCATTGTCAGTGGAAAATGGTTTGATATGCTTTTGCAAAGCCAAAAGTGCTTTGCCAAGGGAGACATTCTTGCTGCGGCCGAGCATATCGCGGGTGGTATTGTCTGGTTGATGCATATTTCAGGATAATTTAACCATGTTATTTGAAAAAGTTTCTTTTAGTTGTGCAAGAGCCCTGTATACCTCTGTTATTACCCAGTCAGGAGTTGATGCCCCTGCTGTGATACCGATTGATTTGAATTTTTTTAAGTCGTTTATATTAAGCTCGGCTTCTGTTTCAATATGAAAAACAGCAATTCCAGATTGCTTTGCAATTTCTGCGAGTCGTTTTGTGTTCCCGCTGCTGTGTCCCCCTATTACAACGATGGCTTCAACATGCTTTGAGAGGGTTAAAACTTCAGACTGGCGTCTATCCGTGGAATCGCAGATAGTATTAAAAAAAAGATAATCAGGATGATGGAAAGAAGCCCATTTTTCAACGGTTTGATAAAAATTTTTATTTTGAGTGGTTTGCGCCACAATAATTGCGCGGTTAAATAAAGGGAGTCTCTTTAATGCTGTTAAGGTGTTTGCAGGATATCCTTTTTTACCTGCATGGCCAAGTAGTCCTATCACTTCGGGGTGATCTTTGTCTCCAACTATGATGACCGCATATCCTTGGGAGGTATATTTGTCAATTATTTTTTGAACTTCAATTACGCGCGGGCAGGTTGCGTTTAAAATGGTAAACCCGGCGGTTTCTATTTTTGTGAATACATCAGGTGGTACTCCATGGGCTCTTATGATGACAACTCCGGGCTTCTGAATGGATAAATCCGTTAAAGGAGAGATCCCTATCTCTTTTAAGCGTGCAAGTACCTGGGGATTATGAATAAGATGCCCGTAAGTGTATACAGGCTTATTGTATTTTTTGGGTGCAGCTAAAGCCAGATTTACTGCCCGCTTAACACCCATGCAAAAACCGGCGGTTTTTGGTAAAATTATATCCACTGCTAATTTCGATGTCCCTTCATTTTAATCATTGCAGCAGTTATACGCTGCAATGATTAAAGGTGTTGTGTAATGTTTGAAATTTTATTTTAATGCTTTATTGGTTTTCTTCTATCAATACGTTGTGGTCAACAAGGGAAAGGGAATGGATCCTTGCATTCAGAAATTTTTGTTCTCCGAAAATATTAATTATTCTGATGCCGTTATCTTCGGGCTCAACTCTGTCAACAGATTCCATTATCAATGTTTTATCATCTCCATTGATTAAATACGCATTTGCTTCACACATGGGGTGCCTCCTTCATTTGTCTGTTATGCAAAATCTTTAAGATTACGCTGTATTAATGATTTAATTAAATGGGGGAGTGGAATAGTAGAAAGACCAACAATTTCAATATTATCCTGGGAAAGAGGTAAAAGCAGTTTTTTCCCCCTGCTTTCAGCCACAGCTTTTGCCATGGACGGCGTAACTTCGCCCATCATGGCTTGGGCCATGATAATTCCAATGGGGCCTATTATAATATCGGCCTCTTTAGCTGTTTTTATGATTGCATTTTCACCGGACGCTCCACGATTTGCTTTTGCCTTGAGCATTTGTGCCGTTGCAATGGCATTTGTGCCAAGAGCTATAATCTCAACAGTTTCCTGGAAAAATTCCTTTAATGCTTTAATAATGGCACTCCCTATGCCTCCTCCCTGACCGTCGATAACACATATCTGCTTCATATGGTTCCTATAATTTTTGGGCTTTTATTCTCAGTTTTCGTTTTTTTTTCGAACTTTTTTTTTTAGGTCCCTTTTTTTTAGTTGTGGGGACCCATCCGTTTTCTTCCTTTTCATCAATGGGATAATTGTTGCCGTAGAGCAGTGCCGATTTGATTTTTTTTTCAAATTCTTTTGAACTCATCACAGTGGCATGACACGATTCCGCAAATCTGACTATATCAAGGTCGGAAGTGACTACCAGGGCTTTTTCCCTCTCTTCTGAGGCCATGTTTTTTATGACAGTATCGGCGGTTTCTCCATTTCTGGAAAACTTTATTTTAATACCATTGATAATATCATTGTAGTATGGAATA
>Ga0209345_10003124_pt1 | contig 17322 bp, 17 predicted proteins | sample Cruoilmetagenom7_FD_187294 | JGI IMG/M metagenome (GOLD analysis project Ga0209345, IMG submission 187294) | Oil polluted marine microbial communities from Coal Oil Point, Santa Barbara, California, USA - Sample 7 (SPAdes) (version 2) | ecosystem: Environmental > Aquatic > Marine > Oil seeps ...
GGTCTTTGGGCGGTCTTTGGGCGGTCTTTGGGCGGTCTTTGGGCGGTCTTTGGGCGGTCTTGAGGGGAAGGAAGCTTGCCGGATTGTTGCATGCCTGAACCCAAGTGAAAATAACCGACGAGAATATGGATCTTGAACTATGAGAGACCTTCGCGGGCAAACCATCGTCTTTGACCTTGATGGTACACTGATTGAGACGGCGCCTGATCTGATAGCCGCAGTGAATCATGCGATTGGCGAAGTCGATTTGCCTCCCGTAGACCCCGGGTTATTGCGACCGTCGATCAGCCATGGCGCGCGGCATATGATCAAAACAGCAATTGAGTATCATAACGGCGTCGGCAGCTCCCATCATGGTGCGGAGGCTCAACAGACGGCGCAATTTACCGACGCAGACCTAGATCGACTGTTTGATCGGTTTATCAATTATTACAGTACCAATATTTCGCTTCACAGTCGGCCCTTTCCAAATTTGGTGGAAATGCTCGATCGCTTAATGCAGGCGGGAGCGGGGCTGGCTGTTTGCACAAACAAGCATGAGGGGCTAGCGCGGCAATTGCTGGATGAGCTGGGCTTGAGGATTTGTTTTAGAGCAATCACCGGGCGTGACACGTTTGAAGTACACAAACCACATGCCGAACACTTACTCAAGACAATCGACCGGGCTGATGGGCACCGGGCCCGGGGTGTAATGATCGGCGATAGCAATACTGATATCTTGACGGCACGGGCAGCAGGGTTGCCGGTAATTGGCGTTTCATTTGGCTATACCGATGTACCCGTGAGTGAGCTTGGCTGTGATGCTGTGATTTCTGATTATCAGGATTTACCAACCGCCATTGACCAAGTGTTTGAAAGTTGGCTTTGACGATGGGGCTGCGACAGAAACCGACGAACAAGTTTCGGGTTGTTCGTGGGAATTGCGGAATCTAAACATCGCCTCGTTGAATTAACGGTGCCAGCTTTCTTGTCCGTCGCGGCAATGAGCTTCGGCTTTCGATTTCGTCACGGGCACCATAAACAGCACTGGGGATCGCGCAATGTTAGCTCAGCAATGGGGATGGCTCGTTGTTCTCTCCATCTTGTGGGGCGGGTCATTTTTCTTTGTGGGTGTGGCTGTTCAAGATGTGCCAACATTGACACTCGTGTTGTGCCGAGTTGGCTTGGCGGCATTGGTGCTGCTGGCAGTTGTTTGGTTCAGAAAACAACCGTTACCCGGCTCCATGTGGCAGTGGATGCCGTTCGTAGTGATGGCGCTCTTGAACAACATTTTCCCGTTTAGTTTGATGGTGCTTGGACAAAGTGAAATTGCAAGCGGGTTGGCTTCGGTTCTGAATGCAACGACACCGCTTTGGGCGGTGATGCTGGCGCATGTCTTTACTGCTGACGAAAAACTTTCCGTTGGTCGGGTTGCAGGGGTCGTACTGGGTGTTGTGGGGGTGTCTATCCTAATTGGACCCGCAGTATTTAACGGTGAGACAGCATCGGTGTTCGGCATGGTGTGTGTGCTTGGCGGTGCAATGTCTTACGGTTTTGCCGGCGTTTGGGGGCGGCGCCTCCGCACGACGCCTCCGCTGGTTTCAGCAACGTGTCAGCTAATTTGTTCGAGTTTGCTTTTGTTGCCTGTGGCTCTATCGATTGATCAGCCGTGGAACCTACCAGTTCCGAGTGCTACTGTGCTGTTGGCGCTGGCGGGCTTGGCGGTTTTTTCAACAGCAGTTGCCTACCTTGTTTTTTATCACATTCTGACGGTTTCAGGATCGACCAATGTCATGCTGGTCACGTTGCTTATTCCTGTCAGCAGCATTCTGCTGGGGGCAGCCTTCCTCAATGAAGTTTTGTTACCACAGCACTTTGCTGGCGCGGGCATTATTGCAGCAGCGCTTATTTTATTTGACGGTCGACTGCCTGCCTTTCTGGTGCGCAGCATTCGCTCCTGGCGACATCAGGCCGGGTAATGAGCCGCGATGATGCCGGCTAGATCTTGGGAGAAGCGGTCGACGGTTTTGGCTTCGGTATCCCAGGCGCACATCAGGCGGCATTCGAGTGGAGGGCGGAAGGTATAGAACGCCCAACCTTTCTGGCGAAGTGTGGCCTGGGCGGAAAGTGGTATTTCGGCAAATACCGCGTTGGCTTCGACAGGCTGAGTCAGCTTTATCCGTGATATTCCTGCCATGGCACGTCCCAGCCGATCAGCCATAGCGTTGGCGTGTTGGGCATTTTTGAGCCATGTGCCATTTTCCAGCAGTCCTGACCAGGCGGAAGTTACAAGACGCATCTTCGAATTGAGATGGCCTGACTGTTTTACGCGCCATTCAAACTCGCGGCTATCTTCAGGGTCGAAAAATAGCACGGCCTCACCTGCGCCAAGGCCATTTTTCACGCCACCAAAGCACAACACATCGACGCCTGCTTTCCAGCTCATTTCGGCTGGGCTGCAACCGAGGCTGGCCACGGCATTAGCGAACCGGGCACCATCCATGTGCACCTTCAGGGCGTGTTGGTGGGCTTGGGATGTGAGGGCGTGGAGTTCATCTATCGTGTAAACAGTGCCAAGTTCGGTGGCTTGAGAAAGCGAAAGAACCGACGGTTTTGAGTGGTGGATGCCGGTATCACGAGTTGCCTGATGGGCGACCGAGGTTGGGTTTAGTTTTGCCCCAGTTCCCTCCAGCGTCGCCAACTTTGCGCCGCCGGAGTAGAACCCTGGTCCGCCCGCTTCGTCCATTTCGACATGCGAAAACGCGTGGGCGATGACCGAATTGTATGGCCGGCAGAATTGGGCGAGGGCTAGGGAGTTTGCAGCTGTGCCATTGAATACGAAATGCACAGACGCTTTTGTTTCAAACAGATTTTGAATGTGCACGATGGCTTTGGCTGTCCAGGGGTCATCGCCATAACCAGGCGTATGGCCGGCAGTGTTTGCTTCCAACATGGCTGCGAGTGCCGATGGGCAGATGCCGGCGTTGTTATCGGATGCGAATTGCTGGCTCACGATCTGGCCTTTTAAACCTCGCTTGACGCGAAACTAAACAACGCTTGGATTTTGTTGGAACCATGTTGGGTTCAGGTTCCCCAAGGGCGACCTCGCCACCCTCCGAAGACACCCTCATCGCCACTTGAAATCGAAACGACGCTTTCCAGTGAGATTTTCTCACAATCTGCTGGCGGGCGCACGGGGAAAGTATTTGCGATAAACTGCAATTGAAGCCGGCAGAATGATGAGCTGCCCGAGCAGAGAGGCCAAGAGGCAGACAGCCGTTAGAATGCCGAACATGCGAAGTGAGGGGAGGTCGGAGAGCATCGTTACACCCAGGCCAAGTGCCAGAACAATGGTGGTCAACACGACGACTGGCCCGATGTGATGAATTGTGTAGATCAGGGCTTGTTCGGTGCCGGCGCCAGAGCCGGCCAGGCGTGCTTCTTCGATGTGGTAACGATTGAGGAAGTGAATTGTAGAATCAATGGCAAGTGCAAACGCTACCGTGATTGCGATGATGGATGCGAACTGCAAACCGCTACCAAACGCCCATAACAGTGCCCCCGTTGCGAATATCGGGAATAGAGATGGCAAAATACTGGTTAAACCCGCCAAGCTTGAACGCAGTGCTATGGCCAGAAAAATGAATATCACGAACATGTCGCCAATCAGGCCCCAGTTCAGTTCGCCAATGAGCCTCGCAGAATTTCTGGCGGCGATTGCCGGCAGACCCGTGACGGCGATTTTGTAGTCCGGATAAGCCTTTCTGATTGGGTCCAATGCCCGGTCAATTGTCTCCACGACCGGAAGGATCTTGCTGGCGTCGACATCTGGCAGACGACCAGTGACAAGAACCGACTTATGATCTTTCGCAATGAACCTGTCGCGGAGGTGGCCCGGCAACACATTTACGTATTTAATAACCGTGCTGATATTGCTGTCGCCAGCTTGTTCAAGCCACCGGCGCAAGCTTTCCAGAGACCAGACATTGCCTAGCCCGGCACGCTTTTCGAGCACCTTATGGGCGGCGCCGATCACGGTAAGGGTTTTGGGCGCGTAGAGATCAGCATTCTTCCATTCGATCATGACATGGACCGGATTGGCGCCAGTTAGTTTTTTGTCGAGGCGATCGGTTGCGGCCAGAGCTTGTTCTTTGTCGGGCACCTGGTCGGCCAGACGGTATTGCGGTTTGAGTTGGGCGTAGGCTAAGCCCGTTAGAACGACTGCCAATATGCTGCCTAATAAAAAGAGCTGAGGCGCGCGCGTGACGAGCCTGACAATTGCCTCGGACATTTGCCTCAATACGTAGATGCCGCCGTCGTCGCCCGGCACTTCTGGAAGTTGCTGATTTGCGTCTTGTTGGCCTGCTTGTTCAGGTTTGGGATTTTGTTCCTGAGTTAGTTGCATCGATTTTGTTTTGGGGATCAGGAAAACCGCAAGGATTGGCACCACGGTTGCGACGGCCAGATAGGAAATTGCAACGGCCAACAAAGCTGCAACGCCGAATGTTTTGATAAGTGCTGAATCCGAGAGAGAGAATGACAGCAGGGCCAGCGCGGCATTCATGGCGGTTAGGAGACAGGCGGGGGCTACGTCACGGACGGCATTTCGAGCAGCCGTCAGGCGGTCTACACCTGCAAATATATCTCGACGAATTGAGAATACGAGATGCATTGAGTCAGAGAATCCTGAAACCAAGATCAATGGTGTCAGTACGTTGATAAAAAGGTTCAGGCGGAAATCCAGCGCGCCGACAACGCCGAGGGTCCAAAGGATCGCAATAATAGGCCCTAGTGCTGCAATTATTGTGAGCGAAAGCCTCCGAAAGAAAAGATAGGCGGCAACGGAACCGAGCAGAAAGCCCAATCCATTATATATCAACCGATCACGTTCAACGGCATTGCGGATCTCAAGTTGCATCACCGGGGCACCGGTGAGTTTGAAGCTGAGGGCCGACCCTTTCAGGGTAATCCTGGCTGCTTCCCGGATACCAGCTATGATCTTTGCCGTTCCTTGGGCCTTCACAACATCACGATCTAACGCCAGCACGATCAACGCCAGATGGCCATCGTCGGAGAGGAATTTTCCCTTGACGATTTCATTTTGTCTGAGACGCGTTATTGCTTCGTCAAAAGCCTTGCCCTTTGGAAGTGTGTCGGGAATTATGGGAGGTGGGTAGCCCGTCGCATCGGGCTTTCCGCGTGCCGATAGCATAGAAACTATGCCACCAATGCCATCAGATAACTGAAGCTCAATAACGAGGTTAGTGAAAGCCGTCAGGTTTTCACGTGTCAGAAGCTTGTCACTCTCAATCACAGCAAGCACATCATATTCGCTTGATGGGAAGCGACGGTCTATAGCTTCATACTGGCGAAATTCAGGGCTGTTGTTACGGAACAACTCAGAAAGAGAATCATCAACCTGAAGCCGCATGACACCAAAAATAGCAGCAATTGAAACTGCGATGATCAGTAATAGCGAAATAAATGGCCGTTGCAGTGCCACTAGCCCCAAGCGCTCGATACCGAATGTGAGAAGAAATGTGCGTTGTTGCGATGTCTCAGGCATTCAGCTTGATCCGGGCGTTGTGGCGCATGGCGCTTGATCTTTCTGTGCTAGATTAGATGGCTTGTCTTTTGCGGTTCGAGTGGCTTTGTCACACTTACCAGCGGCGGATGAAGCGGATGATATGAGTTTTCGTTTGAGCGCGATAATGAATGGCTCATTGTCCCAATACAAGCCCACAAAATCTTGTGTTGTGTCGCGTCGACCCCGTTAGATTAACGACGATTCGCTGAATTCTCTAAATCAAAGTGTTATTTACCAGAGCTTTGAAAAGGGCAAAGATGATGAGTGATCACTTTTTGGATGCGCGAAATCTCGGGTGTCCACTGCCTATACTGAAGGCGAAGCAGGCCCTGTCCAAGGTCCCCGTGGGAGAGATCCTGGAAATATTGGCGACTGATCCTGGCTCGCCTGAGGATTTCGTGGCATTTTGCACGTCAACAGGTAATGAACTTGTCGGGCAAGGTGTTGCTGAGTGTGGGGCCTATCGTTTTTTGATCAAGCATCTGGAGTAGCGGATGAAGGGTATCGCTACTGCGGGCACGCAGGTTTCCTCTGGCGCATCATCTTCGGGTTTGATGTGATTAGGAATCGACCAGAATCGCCGCAATTGCGGCTCCAAATTGCGTTATCGTTTTTTCTCAACGGGCATTGTGCTGATGGGTGTACAGGATAATCTTGACGCCTTGGAGTGATCGGTTTTCGGCATATTAAATTAATTCGATCCAATGGGAGAAGCTTCGTGAAGTTGTCGGTTTTGTGGATGTCGATGGTTTGCTTCATGCGAACCGGAGCTATTTATTGTGCTTTCGTAGCAGTTGCATGCGGTAGCATTGTATTATCCGCGGATAATGCCATAGCCCTTAAGGCGCCCGGAAGCCGTATAGACATTGACGTGCCGGAACATTTCGAGCCATCAAAGTTGTTCACCGGTTTTATGAATACACTGACTGGCACTTCTATCATCATGATTGAGGTGCCCGTGGTTGCCTATGAAAAAATGGCCAAGGGATTCACGACTGAAGCCCTTGCGAAAAAAGGTGTTACGCGTGTTAAAAAAGAAACACTCGGACGATTGGACGAGCATGTTTTTCTAACTGCTGAGCAAGCGACCCGCCGGGGCGTTTATGTGAAATATATTCTGCTGATCAAAGGCAAGGGCTACGCCGCTTTGATCACGGCGAACATGCCCAAGGCGTCAATCAACAGCGCATTATTTAATCCCGCAAACATTCGCAAAGCATTGTTGAGCGCGAAAATTACCGCTCAACCTGCGCCAAGTAATGACCCGTTTAAGCTTGGGTATCTGGGCCCATTCAAAGAGGCCGGCAAACTCCGCGCGTCCGCAAAACTCTATACGGAAGACGGCAATGTTTCGAACGCTCAAAAAGGGTCGGTTCGTAATGCACTGATTATTGCGCCGTCGATCAATATGATGCCAGTTGGTGATCTTCAAGAATTAGCAAAGCGTGCATGGGATAGCCTGCCTGGGTATCGCAATGTCGCAGCAGCATCCCAGAAGCATGTGAGTGTTGGTGGACTCATGGGGTACTCGATGGAAGGCAATGCAAAGCGAAAATCTTCCACAGGTGATGTCGCGATGTTCATCAGACAGATTGTGATCGCACGTAAAGGTGGCGGGTATTTTCGTATTGTTGCGATTGGGAAGGCTGCCGAGCGAGACACGCTGGCTCCAGAATTCAATAAAATTATCGCGGGGTTCCGGCAGGTAGAGAACTAAAGAAACTCCTGAACGAGCCTCCTTGGCTTTGAGCGACCAATATTCTAGCTCGCCCAAGGTTTGGTTCGAGGTGTTCGACCAGGAAGTACAGGAACCTGGTAGCGGGGTGCGATCCGAATTCCTGCCCCTCCTGGTCTCACGTACCACGCGATGATCAAAGAGGGCCTCGATCAATCGCCTGGCGGTCAACCGGCTAAGATAAATCTTATCCAAGTCAACCTGATACCCAGGGACATCAGGAGATGCGGCGGACCTGACAAGTGCCCCGGGTACTTCTCTGGAGATTACTCGCTAAGAGCTCCCCAGGGTCCATCAATTGACGGACCAATTTACCTCACACTGCGACAATGCCAGACCAGAAAAATCTTGACAAGGGCGCATTTGAACCGGCAACCGCTCTTTCACCAACATCACTAATGCTCAAACCGTAAATTATAGCACCGCATAGATTTAGACCGTCACTCTATGGGCTGATTATATGCCTGCGATTATCCAGAGTATTTTCCAATTCTACTGGCCACACCTCGATCGCCGTGTCGGGCTCTATACTGTTATCTTAGTGGCTGATTTATGCGTTCAGTAGAAGTTGATGACGTCCGTATTTGACCATCAAGTTCCGGCGAATGTATAGTAGATATTGGTTAACTATTTCGTGCTCTGTCTTCTTCGCAGTACCTTGCGCACTTAAGCAGCAACCATAACAACGCGGTTTCGGCCTTGGTGTTTGGCTTCGTAGAGTGCGTTATCTGCTCGCTTGAGCAGTGTTTTTTGTGTATCTGTTCGTGCTTGAATTGTTGCGATGCCGACGCTGGCAGTGAGTGAAACCTGCTCGCCCGTGCCAATAGTAAAGGGCAGTTCAGCCACGCATGTCCTTATCCGTTCGGCGATTTGATAGCCGACATTGAGCGTCGTGTCCGGCATTATGATGACGAATTCCTCGCCGCCCATCCGGCATGCCAAATCCTGGCCGCGTATGTTCATGCGAAACCGCTCGGAAAACTCCTGCAGCACCAAATCACCGGCATCGTGTCCGTAGGTATCGTTTATACGCTTGAAGTAATCAATATCGGCGATCAATATCGAGAGTGGACGACCATCTGTAATGGATTCGTGGACTAAGCCGTGCAGGTGGGTTTCCATGTAGCGCCGGTTATGGAGGCCCGTCAGTGGGTCAGTGACCGCTTGCTCGATACTTTGCTCCAGCCGCATACGTAGAAAATCTGAATAGCGTTTGCGCTTGATCTGGGTTTTGATCCTGGCAAGCATCTCGTGGCGATCAATAGGGCGCATAAGATAGTCGTTTACGCCCATTTCCAGACCACGCATCAGCCGAGCCTCATCGCCCGGCTCAACCAAAATTATTATTGGTAAGTGGCGAATTTTATCGAGTGATCGCACTTGGCTGCATAATCGTAAGCCGTCGGCGTTTGAGAGCGATAGACTAACGACCAAAAGATCAAAATTATTATCGGTGACCCTCTGAAGTGCGGCATGCATGTCGGGCTCGACGTACGCATCGTGAGCTTTGGCAAGCGCCTGGAGAATGCGCGAGGCCGAGCGGGGATGATCATCGACCAATAGTACGCGCCCGGTTTCAAGTTGATCTATGGATTGCCCGCCACTCATTGGCGAAAGACCGAGACGGCTGCTGGTTGATGCGCGCATTGCCATCTCGTCATTCAACATTTTAAGGCGCACCAAATTCTTCACGCGGGCGATGAGGGCAATGTCGTCGACAGGTTTAGTGAGAAAATCATCAGCACCTGCATCAAGGCCCTGAAGCTTGTCGGAGGGCTGGTCCAGTGCTGTCACCATGACGACGGGAATATCTTGCGTGTCGGGGTCGGTTTTTATGCGCTGGCAGACCTCAAATCCGTCCATGCCAGGCATCATTACATCCAGCAGTACGACGTCGACCCGCTCGCTGGCGCATATATCGAGAGCTTCTTGGCCATTGTAGGCCGTCAGAACCTCGAAATACTCAGCCTGCAAGCGCGCTTCTAGCAGCTTAACGTTGGCGAGGATGTCATCGACGACCAAGATGCGTGCGGTCATAACGCAAATACTCTACTGAAAACTACGAAAGAGAAAACTCAAGCTTCACCAATGAACTGACGGATTGTTTTCATGAAGCCATGCACAGAGATAGGCTTGGAAATGTAGTCTTCGCAGCCGCCGTCGCGAATGCGTTCTTCATCACCCTTCATGGCAAAGGCTGTGACTGCGATGACCGGAATCTCCCGAAGCTCGTCGTCGTCCTTCAACCAACGCGTAACTTCAAGGCCGGAGACCTCGGGCAACTGGATATCCATTAAAATGAGAGACGGGCGATGCTCGCGCGCCAACGCGAGAACGTCGAGACCGCTGCGGGTCTGGATCGTTTCGTATCCATGCGCATCGAGCAGATCATGGAAGAGCTTCATATTAAGCTCGTTATCTTCCACGATAAGCACCGTTTTGGGTACGCTGGTCGTGGCTACCTTTGAGCGCTCGATTGTTGCTACTCTTTGCTGGTAGGTCATTGCTCGTCCACCTGCCGTTCGCCCCGCATTTTCTTGCACCGATTCGGCTCTCTACTCCGAGAAATACTGTGCATTATAACCTGTAACCAACAGCTTAAGTTGCCTTCCACTAGGCCGAAAAAGGCGGAACTGAAACAACATGCAACGAACCTTCAATCATATTCCCAAGGAAAATGCTGAGACCATTGCGCTCCAAGCCCTCGCATTCCTGGCTTCTGATGCAAGCCGGTTGACGCAGTTTATTGCTCAAACTGGGATTACCCTTGAAGACCTGCATTTGCGGGCAGGGGAGTTAGTGGTGATGCTAGCAGCACTCGATGCGCTGATGCGAGATGAGCCGAATTTGCTGATATTTTCGGCTAATTCCCGGATTGATGCCGAGCTGGTGCTTAGAGCCCATGCGACGCTGGAAAAAGCAGCGCTTGAGGGCAAGTGATTGCGAACAGGTATAGATTATAGAGCGTGACTCAACGATCAGGAGAATTAAATGCTGACCACTGATTGTACCGCTCTGAGGCATCGTTTTAGTGATTGAAGATGAAAAGCAAAAATACTTTGGATGATCCGCTCCGCATTGGGATTGACCTTGGCGGAACCAAAATAGCGGGTGTGCTGCTTGGGCCTTTGGATGATGTTTTAGAACGTGAGCACTGCAACACGCCACGCGACGATTATGGCGGCACAATTCGTGCTATCCGCCAAATGGTGGACAAACTTGATGCTAGCGCCTTGCGGCCCTCAAGTGTTGGGGTTGGGATGCCAGGATCGATCGCGCCTCAAACCGGGCTGGTTCAAAATGCTAACTCGACGTGGCTGAATGATCAGCCGTTCCAGAGAAATCTTGCTCAGGCTCTTGGAAGACCGGTAGCGTGCGCGAATGATGCCAACTGCTTTGTGTTGTCTGAAACGCACGATGGGGCCGCTGTTGGCGCGGATTCCGTCTTCGGGGTCATTCTTGGTACCGGGTGTGGCGGAGGATTGATATTGAGGGGTGGGCTGGTCAATGGCCGACGCAATATTGGTGGTGAATGGGGGCATAACCCACTGCCATGGCAGGAGCCGGATGAGATTGATGGCCCGCCCTGTTGGTGTGGGAAATCGGGCTGCATTGAAGCATGGATATCAGGACCAGGACTTGAGCGTGATCACTGGGAACGTGAACTTGGGGCAGCTCCGGCCGGCATACTGAGTGCCGAGGCGATCGTAGTGGCTGCCGCCCAAGGTGATCTGCGGGCGCGTATCACATTGCAGCGGCACGCCTCGCGCCTCGCACGCAGCCTCGCGCATGTCGTCAATATATTTGACCCGGACATTATCGTGTTGGGTGGTGGATTGTCGTCGCTTAGGCACCTCTATGAAGTACTTCCAGGGCTGATGGCGCCCTATATATTTGCCGCTGATAAAAGCATTGATGTGCGACCGCCAAAATGGGGGTCCGCCAGCGGCGTTCGGGGTGCTGCGCGCTTATGGGATGAACATCAATGACGCCGCTTTGGCCTATTCGGGCATTTGAGCACGTTCATCTTCGATGGAACCACATGAAAGAGTTTGTGCGGGCTCTGAGTATTTATTTCGAAGACTAATTCACGCTTCAGGTCGCAGCAAAAGCGCCTCAATCTAAATCGATCAAACTCTAGCTGTGGAGTAGCCGGCGGGTACTACTTTGAAGGGCAATGAGCACTCTTGAGCATGTCCAGCCGAACCAATTTGCCGCGAATTGCAAAGTTGCCGTAGTCAATGAACAGCTTGCGCGAAACGCCATTCTCGAAGAATACGAAGGCCAGTTCATAGGCGGGAATTGAATCGCGATGCGCCTTTTTAGTTTTTTCGAAATAGCTCAGAGACACAGGCCAGGACACCTGACCATCCAACACATTGACAGACCTAGCGGGCGTGACTGCCTGGGATTTTTTATTATCCTGCCCGGTCACTACAGGCTTGGAAACACTAATCGGTGGCAGTGTTGCGTTGTATCCTGGTGCTTTGCGGTCTCCCAGGACTGCCGTTGTTTCGTAGATTTTGTTGCCCTTGCCTGAACCGTCGTAAAGGTCCGAGCTGAAAATACGTTGGCCAGCCCGGGCAGCAGCAAGAATCTTGATCGAGTGCTGCACGGGAAACAAAGCCCCGGGACTGAGCGACGATTTAGACTGTTTCGGCTTCTTGATCGTCACCCGTAGCTGGCCGGAGAAGGTCTTGCGTTTCGCGGAACCGACAGTGCGATCTGTCAGTCGGTCATTTTCAAACTGGCTGGCTTCGAAGCGGAACCGCGTGGCTTTGCCGTTTTCCCAATAGACTGAACGAAGATCTGAGATCGTGGCTTTGCCCTTGGGGCTTTCAATGCGCATGACGAAACGGGTGGTCTGGGCATAGCCATCACACGGGCTGCCCTTCAGTTCATAGACCATGCGACCACTCAGTTCGGCAACACCTGAGCCAGATGCGGTGCGATCAAGGGAGATGTCATAGACCGCGCGATGGGGCGCCAAAGCCACGGGTGCGGCACTAGCTGCTTGCATTGTACTCATGGCTACGGTTGCAATGGCTAGGCTTATGCCAAGCGCTCGCACGGCTAAACCGACTGGCTGCACGATTGGCCATATTGTCATTCGGCATGTCCTTTTCAGGGTGTGGCTGGCATTCCGACACCGGAGATCAAGCATATGAGACACGAGTCTCGCCTGTCGGCCGCGCGGTCCTTGAGTTGATTGTGATATTAGAATGTGGCCGATGTTTTTCCTAGTATTGGTCGTCGACATCGTTGAAGATCCGATAATATGCTCATTGCAGCTGGATGAAGACAGCTTGAGGGAATAGGCTTACGATTGGTCCTACAAGGCACGTTCATTGTTGATGGGATCACATCAAGACACTTTGTGCGTGCTCTAAGCTTTTGTTTTAGAGACTGATTCACGTTTTTGGCCGAAGCAGAAGTACTTTAGCCTTAAATGATCAAGCCCTTGCGACTTCACATCTAGATCTCGTTTGCTGGCATAACAGCGCTTATCTATGGCATCGGTGTCAGGTTGTCGTGATCATAGATGGCTGTTTGCCGTGGTTTTTGTTAGACTTTTCGAATGACGCTGAATCAAAGCACACTGAATAGAGACTAACTGGGCGGCATTCCATACGTGAAAGCTCAACATCTCATGATCTCAAATGACCTTTCAAAACCGAGTATCCTGGGCTCCATCTCCGAAGGCCCTTGTTTGGAATCAGAGAGCTGGTTGATAATGAAGGAATTACTAGAGCAGCGACGGCGCGAAATCTGTGCGGAAATTTCTGACTATCCCTCGCCCATTGCCGGGTGTGACGCACAGTTCAATGGCCTTCTGGAAGATCGCCAGCGCATTCTGATAGCAATGCGGGATATGATGGCTGCGCGGGCTGACCCAACCAGAGATTTTGCGCAGTTCAGTTTGGCTTACTCCAAAATGCTAGCGGATATGGTTGCCGCCAATACGTCGCCCGAAAGATAGGCATGACAGTTGGTGATCGAAACAGGTCAGCGAATACATGGCTGTGTTTGCTCCATCGAGAGCGGAATAGGAAATTTCCTGCGTGGCTGATGAGAACGAAGCCGTCATACAGATTGTCTCAGCGATCAGCGAGATAGAGGCTACGGACTGGGATGCCTGCGCAAACCCAGATCCTTCGACGCATAACCCTTTTATCTCGCATGTTTTTCTGAAGGCTCTGGAGGATGCCGGAGCGGTGTCGCCGCAGGTAGGCTGGCAGCCGCAGCACATGGTGCTTCTGGGGGGCGACGGGGAAATTGATGGCTGCATGCCGCTCTATGCTAAGTCGCACAGTAAGGGCGAGTATGTGTTTGATCAGGGTTGGGCTGAAGCCTTTGAGCGCGCCGGGGGGGACTACTATCCCAAGCTTATCGCGGCTGTGCCCTTTACCCCCGTTCCAGGGGCACGGCTACTGGCGCGGCCAGGGCCTGGGCAGGCAAAACGCGTACAGTTATTGGCTGCTGGCGCGATCGAGCTTGTTCGACGGCACAACCTCTCATCACTCCATGTGAACTTTGCGACCGAGCCTGAGTGGGACTGCCTGGCTGATTTGGGCTTTTTGAAGCGTATCGATCAGCAATTTCACTGGGAGAACCAGGACTACGACACGTTCGGTGATTTCCTGGCGTCGCTGGCCTCGCGCAAACGTAAGGCCGTGCGGAAGGAGAGGCAGCAAGCAATGGCCTTGGGACTTGAGATCAAATGGCTGCAAGGCAAGGATATCACCGAGGCGGACTGGGACGCGATGTTCAAGTTTTATATGGATACAGGGGAGCGCAAATGGGGGCGGCCTTACCTCAACCGTACGCTTTTTTCTCTTCTTGGAGAACGAATGGGGGAACGCTGCCTATTAATGATGGTTGAGCGGGAGGGAGAGAAAATAGCCGGTGCGCTGAACTTTATTGGCGGTGACTGCCTCTATGGCCGCTACTGGGGGGCACTCGAACATCATCCATTTTTGCATTTCGAGGTTTGCTACTACCAGGCGATCGAATTTGCTATTGCGCATGGGCTGCAGCGCGTTGAAGCCGGGGCGCAAGGGGAGCACAAGCTGGCACGCGGGTACATGCCGACACCGACCTACTCGGCGCATTGGATCGCCAACCCCAACTTCCGGCACGCTATCGAGGCCTACCTTGAGGATGAGCGGTCATACGTAGAGCAAGCGCGTGAAATGCTTACTGACTACGGGCCTTATCGCAAGGCAGATAATCGCGCGGGTGGACAGAGTTAGCAATCGACAAACCTGGAAAACTTACATCGACGTTCGGCTCGTCGTGTTAAGAAGACATCGACATTTAATACAAAACAGGACGGCACCTTGATGAGCTATGACAACGAAAATGTGTTTGCAAAGATCCTGCGCAGCGAAATGCCTGCTGAACGTGTTTACGAAGACGAAAATACCTTGGCATTCATGGACATCATGCCTCGCATCGACGGCCATGTTTTGGTGATTCCGAAAGGGCCGGCGCGCAACATGCTCGACGCTACTCCCGAGCAACTGGCCGCCTGCATGGCGACATGTCAGAAGCTTAGCCACGCAGTCATGAAGGCGTTTGATGCTAGTGGCGTTACGCTACAGCAATTCAATGAGATCGCCAGTGGACAGGATGTGTTTCACCTCCATTATCATATCCTGCCACGGCACGACGGGGTGCGGCTGCGGCGGCATACCGGGGAGATGGAAAAGCCGGAAATTCTCAAAGGCAATGCGGACAAGATACGAGCAGCGCTCGGTTGATTGGGACTGGTTGGTCAGGTTGACCAGGTTGGCCAGGTTGGCTTGTCGCCCTCGGTATTGCACTCATACACCGGAGGTAATTATTGGCCAGATGCCGAGGCCTGCCCCAAAGGCAATGCAGCCAACCAGTATTCCAAGCAGTAAATTGCGGCCCAGCGCGAAATAACCGCCAACACCGATGGCGAAGCCCGCCAAGCGCATGGCCAGCGGGCTGGCCTCCAACACTCCGGCTGGATAGAGCACAAGCCGCATAACCAGACCGGCAACCAAGGCTGTGGACACCGCGCGAACCCAAAGAAAGATCTCATCGTCTGGAGAGAGTGTGTGGCCGAGATATGCTCCAAGCCAGCGCCAGGGTTCGTGCGCCAGCAGCGCCACACCAATGATGATGAGATAACTTGCCAAGCCAGTCGTTGTTGCCGTCATGGCCCTCTCCGCCGCACTAAGTGAGCAATGGTTCCACCGATCAATCCGGCAGCCAATAAATCAAAGCCGGGCGTGATCTGATAGAACAGAGGGCCAAGCATGCAGCCAAGCAGAATAGCGAGGTAGTCTGACCGGACCCTTGCCGCGCCACATAACGACAGAATGAAATAGAGTGGCGTCATGAAAAGCAGCGTGGCCGATATAACTTCGGGGACCAGAGCCGAGGCATGAAATCCCGCAGTGGTGCCTGCTATGGCACAGAAAAGTATGCCTATCCCGATGCCAAAAAAATGAGGTAGGCGCAGATCGGATGGCAGGGCCGGCAATGCCCGACTGGCTTCAATCCAAGTGGTAACGGCGATGAAGTGAGACGCGGCGAACAGCTGCCAGGTTCGGCGGGGGCCTGTTCGCAGATACGGCATGAGAGATACCGTCATCGGTACGAAACGGATGGCGGTTAACGTGACAAGGAAGGCTGCGGTGACAAGTCCTGCACCACGCGCGACCTGATCTACGAAAATGACCTGCGCTGGCAGCGCATAAATCATACTCGCGATCAGCAGTGCCTGGGCCAGTTCGAAACCACCATCGCGAGCCAGTGCGCCGTAGCCGATTGATGTCGCGAAAAGCACAGCACCCGGCACCCGGAAGGCAACCCGCATACCTCGCACGAAAGCGGTTTTACAGTTGGCTTCTGCGGCCCAGGGTGGCACCTGCGGTGTCGGTGTTGGGTTGTTCAATGTAGCCCCTGCCTTAAAGTGGCTTTAGCATTAAAAAAAGTCCCACCAAGTTGCAATGGCGGGAGGGCTTCAGGCACAGTGTGTCAGCTATCGCCGATAACGCCAAGAGCATGGCTATAACAACGAGGAACGCTTCATGGATTGGTATATCCACCACGTTAATCTTCCAGCCCACGACATTGGGCAAAGCCGCGCCTTTTACCGCGACATAGTAGGGCTGCCGGAGGGCGAGTGGACCTATCCGCCTGCCGCCGAGAGGGGACACGTTCCTGAAGGCCCCGATACGATGGTATTTTTTGGGACGGAGAACCGTGGTCTGCATATCGTCAAACCAATCGTGACGTTCGCTAAAAACAATAACTTACTTCACAACCCGACGGTCGGCGGGCATATCGCGATTACGGTTTCCGACATTGAGTTGGTGATGCAGCGGCTTGATGCAGCGGGCATTGTCTACTCCAACGCCAAAACATACGCGATGGCCGGCATCCATCAGGTCTACGTTTATGAGCCCGGCTTACGGCTCATTGAGATCAATCAATCCGTATCCGACCTCGGTGCGGCACCACCTGAGGCAGGCGAGCAGCACGCGTTACGCATGGAGCCAGGGGACTGGTTCCTGCATCATGTCAACCTGCAAGCTTTCGATGTGCGGGCGACCGCAAAGTTTTTCACCGATATCGTCGGGCTCAAGGAAGGCGTATGGGACTACCCTGACGCGGACCAACTTGGCACTTTCACGCGTGACGACGATCACATTACCAACTTTGGCATCAAGAACCAGGGCATCCATCTGGTCAAACCCGCGCCGTCGTTCGCGGCGGATAATGGGCTTGTGCACAACCCGACCATCGGTGGGCATTTTGCTATTACCGTCAAAGACGTGGGCGCAGTGATCGATCGGCTCAAGCGCGCCGATATCGCATATACCGATGCTGGAACATATGCGATGGCCGGCGTTCACCAAGTCTATACCTATGATCCCTCAATGAACTTTGTTGAGATCAACCAGTTGCCATAGTTTTCGCTCGCGGACACCTGTTTCGCTCGCCGCCTGTTTGTGCTGCGCGTCGGCCTCCGCGGGGGGGCGGC
>Ga0209345_10003125_pt1 | contig 17316 bp, 18 predicted proteins | sample Cruoilmetagenom7_FD_187294 | JGI IMG/M metagenome (GOLD analysis project Ga0209345, IMG submission 187294) | Oil polluted marine microbial communities from Coal Oil Point, Santa Barbara, California, USA - Sample 7 (SPAdes) (version 2) | ecosystem: Environmental > Aquatic > Marine > Oil seeps ...
GCCATCCTCAATTCGCCCCACGAACGCGCCCCCGACCTGCAGGCGCGGGTCGAGGCACAGGCCCGCGACGCCGCCTCGGGCGGTCCGGCAGCCACCATCGACGCAGCGCTGGAGCGATGGTTCACACCCGAATTCCGCGATCACGCCCCCGATCTGGTGGATAGCATTCGCCAAACCGTGCTCGCCACCGATCCTGCCAGCTATGCGGCGCATCGGCTCGTGCTGGCAGAGGGCGTAACCGAACTGATCCAGCCCCAGCCGCCGCTAACCCTGCCCAGCTTGGTGATGACGTGTGAAAACGACAGCGGGTCCACCCCGACCATGGCCGGGGCCATCGCCGCCGAGATCACGGACAGTCAGTGCCTGATCCTGCCCGCCCTGCGCCACCTCGGACTGATCGAGGCACCCCAAGCCTTCGCGGGCAGGCTTACACAATTCCTCAGCCTGCACGCCTGAGATCACGCCTCCTCGGGGCCCAACCACTTGAACATCACGCGCGCGTCGACCAGACCCGCTTGGGGATGGCGAAACGCCCGAGGCAAACGCCCCACCGTCTCAAATCCCAGATGCTCCCAAAGCGCAATCGCGCCCCGGTTTGTCTCGACCACGAAATTGAACTGCATCGCCAGATAGCCAAGCTCGCGCGCCTCATCCTGCGACTGCACGCACATCGCGCGCGCGATGCCCTGCCCGCGCGCCGCCTCGGCCACCATATAGCCCGCGTTGCACACATGGGCCCCGCCCCCGGCCTGATTGGTCTTGAGGTAATAGGTGCCCAGAACCTCGCCACCGCGTTCGGCCACATAGGTGGCACGCGGCGCTTCCATCCAGAGCGAACGCACCGCCTCGCGGGTCAGACCCGCCTCGATGGCATAGGTATCACCCAACCGGATCACATCGCGCACGATCGGCCAGATCGAGGCAAAATCCGCCTCGCGCGCCAGCCTGATCGTGATACCTGCCTGTTCTGTCATACCACTCTCCCCCGCCCGCAATGGCTAGCGGGGGCGAGACGCTTTGGCAAGTCTCAGCCGTTCAGATCGACCACAACCCGGCCCTTGACCTGCCCCTTCAGAATATCCGCCCCCAAACGCGGCAGATCTGCCAAGGTGGCAGGCGTGATCATCGCCTCGAGCTTGTCCATCGGCAGGTCTCGCGCGATCCGTTCCCAGGCCCGCAGACGGTTCGCATAGGGCTGCATCACGCTGTCGATCCCTAAGAGATTGACACCGCGCAACAGAAACGGAATGACCGTCGCAGGCAGGCCCGCGCCCCCCGCCAACCCCACGGCGGCAACACTTGCGCCATATTTCATCTGGCCGAGAACCCGCGCTAGCATCGCGCCGCCCACGGCATCGACGCAACCCGTCCAGTTCTCGCTCTCGAGCGGTCGCTTGACCGTCTCGGCCAACTCCTCACGCGGCACGATGCGGCTGGCACCCAATTCACGCAGGTAGGCCTCCTGCTCAGGCCGACCAGTCACAGCGGCCACCTCATGCCCCAGATGCGCCAGAATGGCCGTGGCCACGGATCCCACGCCGCCCGCAGCCCCCGTGACCAGCACCTCGCCATGCCCCGGCACCAGCCCGTGATCCTCGAGCGCCATCACCGCCAGCATCGCGGTAAAGCCAGCGGTGCCCACCGCCATCGCCGCCCGCGTATCCAGCCCCTCGGGCAAGGGCACCAGCCAATCGGCGCGCACCCGCGCCCTTTGGGAATAGCCGCCCCAATGCGCCTCGCCGACGCGCCAGCCGGTCAAAACCACCTTGTCACCGGGCTTGTAGCGGTCGTCAGAACTTGCCTCGACCGTGCCCGCGAAATCAATTCCCGGCACATGCGGATAGGACCGCACCAGACCGCCACCCGGCCCTATGCAGAGCCCGTCCTTGTAATTCACCGTGGAATATTCGACCGCCACCGTCACCTCGGCGTCCGGCAAATCGTCCAACGTCAAGGTCTTCACCGCAGCGGCTGTCTTACCGCTCTCTGCGTCTTTCTCGACGACCAATGCCTTGAACATTTCATTCTCCTTCTGTCATGCAGGCGTTACGCCCCGCTTCATCTGGCCCAAAATACTTCGGGGGGACGCCCGGTACGGGCGGCGGGGGCAGCGCCCCCATCCCCTCTCAGGCCCAGAACTTCTCTCGAACCCGTGCGGCGCGCGGCCCCTCCGGGGTCTCGACCGTCACCTCTGTCCCGGCATCCCAATGCGTCATTCGCACCATTGCGATCGCCACATTCGCCCCGAAATCCGGCGACCACGTTGCCGAACTGACCCGGCCCACGCGCTTGCCTCCCGCCATCAGCGGCCACCACCGGTCACAACGTGGCACAGCCGCTCCCTCGATCTCCAGCGCACGGATTTGCTGCACCGGCCCTTCCTTGGCCACCCGTAGCAGGGCATCCCGCCCGATACACCCGATCGCCGTATGGGTGTTGCAGAACTTGCCCAATCCGCATTCATGCGGCGTGTTGTCGTCGGTCATGTCATTGCCATAGCTCAGCAATCCGCCCTCGATCCGCTCGATCAGATTGGGGCATCCGGCATGGACATCCATGCCCTTGCCGGCCTCCATCAGCGCATGCCAGAGCGGCATACCGATATCGCCGCCCTCGACATAGATCTCAAACCCGCCCTGCTTGGAATAGCCCGAACGCGCGATCACCATGTCACGGCCCTGAAAATCGAAATGCCCAAACCGGAAAAAGCGCAGGTCGCGCACCGCATCGCCAAAAACCGCCGCCATCAGATCATCGGCGCGCGGCCCCTGCACCGCCAGCGGGCTCACGTCCGGCTCATCCACCAACACATCCAGCCGCCATCCATGTGCCGTGGCCCTGATCCAATAGAGCAGGTCCGAATCCGCAATCGAAATCCACCAGCGATCTTCGGCCAGCTTGACCGCCACCGGATCGTTGAGCATGCCGCCAGTCTCATCGACGATGGGCACATAATAGCATTGCCCGGCCGTCATGCCGCGCAAGTCGCGGGGCGTCAGCATCTGCATCAACTTCGCCGCATCCGGGCCGCGCAATTCCACCTGCCGCTCGCAGGCCACGTCCCAGACCTGCACCGCGTCTTTCAGGTGGCGATAATCTTCCTCGACCGAACGGAACACCGTGGGCAAGAGCATGTGGTTATAGACCGTATAGGCCTTGACCCCCGCCGCTTCGACCCCTTCTGAAAAAGGCGTGCGACGCAACCGGCGTGACAGGGACAAAAGGGGTGCGCTCATAAAGCCTCCTCAGGCATGAAAACAAGATCGGTGACCGGGGCGGGCAGGCCTGCGCGCGTCAGCATCGCATGGACCTGCCCCCGGTGGTGGGTCTGATGGTTAAAGAAATGGGTGACGCACATCGCCCTCGGGCGGCTGACCTCTGCGCCCGTGACGGCGGAAAACCATGTCAGATCGCCGGTAAGGTCAATGCTGTGCAGGCCCCGCGCCCAGAGCCTGATGCGTCCGTCCGTCGTAAACCGTTCGGCGCTCCACGCCGCCCCGGTGGGGGTGAGCGTGGTGGTCTCTTCAATACCGCCTTCGGGGCGAATCTCCTCCACGCCAAAGCAGTGCAGCCACATGCGGTCCCCCCAGAGGACATGGTTGAGCGTGCCGAGGATCGAGCCAAAGAAAGCCCCGTGATCCTCGGTCAGCACCGCGCGGCTCACGCCATCCACGGCGCGCATGATCTGCGCGTTCTGCCAGGCATTGTAGCGCGCCATCAGGCGCACATGATCCGCCGCCAGCAGCATCAGCGCGGGCCTTTCCAATCAATCTGGCAGATTTCCGCGCTACGCCCGTCGAAATCCCACACCCGGCCAAAGGCGCGTACGCGGCCCTTGGTGGCGGTGGCGACGGTGATGTCGGGACCCATCCAGTATTCGGTGTTGGTGACGACGATATCCTCGCCCTTGTGGCCCGGCACCGGCACCACTTCGCCTTGGATCATCTTGCCCACCATCAGGCGGCGTGCATTGCCTTCGGTCTCGAAAATGACCGGCGCGCGCTCAGCGCCCAGAAACTCGCTGACCAGCACCCCAAAGAGGCCGGTCGTGCCGCGCGCCTTGCCCGAAAAGATATTGACCAGCGCCTCATACCCGGCCTCGCTCGCGCGCTCGTCGATAAAGGCCGCAGCCTTCCAGTTGCCGCGCGCCATCAAGCCGGGGATTTCCAGCATCAGCCCGACGTTGAGGCCGCTCAGGTCCTCGTCGCCATAGTGACCCTCGTCGATGCGCACGCCCGACCACGCCTGACAATATCCCTCGGTGGGCGCATGTTTGCCCAAAGAGACCACGCAGGGGCAGAATACCGTGCAGTTGCAGTTGAGGATCAACTCCCCCTTGATCGCCCAGGGCACAGTGCCCAACGTATCCAAAGCCATTTTCCAGCCTCCTCTTTCAGATTGACGTGAACAGAACCCAGACCGACGCCGCCATCAGCCCAGCCCCCAAGGGCCGGGTCAGATAGCGCCCCAGATCGGGCAGTTTTTCCAGAACCATGATTACCATGGCCAGCCCCATGAAGGCGAGGTTCATCACCCCCCCAACAAAGGCCAGCGCCATCAGCGCCCAGCAACAGCCAAGGCAGACAAGGCCCAACCGCACCCCGTTCCGCCAAGCGCCCTCATCCCAATGCTGCATGAAGAACGACAGCGGGCGGCGGCATTTCGACAGGCAGGCCTCCTTGACCGGGCTGAACTGATAGGCCCCGGCCACGGCCAACAGCCCCGCCGACAGCACGCCAGAGCGGCTATCGCCGAACGCCGTCAGCAATCCCGCCTGAAACAGCGCCATTTGCGCCCCCGCCGCAAGTATCGAAAATCCCAGCCAAACGCCCAGATACCCAGCCACCAGCGCGCCAAACCGCGTCTCGCCGGTGTGGCTCAACTCTTCGTAAGTGGCGAATGCGGGCAGCGCCGTGGGGGCCATCATCGCCGCCGACATCAGCGCCCACATGAGGGCAATCCGTCCAAATCCGGCGGCATCGGGCGTCACGATGCACAGGCTTTGCAGGAAATCCGCCCCGTAAATCACCGCCCCGTCGCGCAAATCCTGCGGCAGCGCCATGGCATAAAGCAGCCCCCAGGCTCCGAGAATCAGGCTGAACAGCACCAGCCAGTGCCCTCCCCCCATCCGCCTGACCCGTGCTGCAATCATCGCGCTCTCCCTGCGACTCACCTCTTGCGTTTAAATTGTCAGACATTTAAATGTATGACAAATGAAAATTGATCCTGATAACAAAGCCGACCTCTCGGCCCAGATAGCCGAGGCAATCCGCGATGCGATTGTCTCGGGTCAACTCATCGTCGATGAACGCCTGCCCTCCGAGGCAGAGCTTGCCGATCACTTCGCGGTGTCGCGCCCCACCGTGCGCGAGGCGCTCAAGCGGCTGGCGGCGCAATCGCTCATTCGCACCCAGCGCGGCGCATTTGGTGGTGCCTTCGTCAACCGCCTCAGCTACACCGAGGCTTACGGCCAACAGATCACCACCGCTACGCTGCTGCTCAGCATGAACGCCATCAGCTTTGATGTCGCCTGCGAAGCGCGCTATGCGCTGGAACGCGCCTGCACGCCACTTGCCGCCCAGCGCCGCACACCCGATACCCTGGCCACCATGCGCGCCGAGATCCATCGCCAAGGGCAACCGGGACTGACCGACGAGAGCTTTTGCGCCTCTGACGTGGCCTTTCACCGCGCGTTGGTGGACAGCGCGGGCAACCCGGTGCTCAGCTATCAACTCGCAGGTGCGGTCGAGGCGATGCAACCCTTGATGAACATGATCACCTTCACGGCCCGGTCGCGCGAGGCAATCGTTGGCTTTCACACCCGCATCGCCGATGCGCTCGCCGGGTCTGAGGCCGAGGCCGCCCAAACGGCGCTGACCGAACTAGAGGCCTATACGCTCACCCTTGGGCGCGATGTCATGGCCGCCCGCGCCCGCGCGCCCAGATAGTCAGGCTCAGACTCCCCAAGCCGCGCATTTTCGGTCAATCGTCTTGCGCGCCACGCCCAGACGCCGCGCCGCTTCCGCCCGATTGCCGCCGCAGGCATCGAGCACGGCCATGATGTGGCGCTGCTCCACATGTTCCAGCGTCTCTAGCGCTGGTTCGCCTCCCTCCCGGCCAGAGCCCGCGAATTCCTCTGGAAGGGCCCCAAGGATCACCGACCGCTCAATCAGATTGCGCAATTCGCGCACATTGCCGGGCCAATCGTAGCGGCTGAGCTTGAGCAGAACCTCAGCATCGAGATCGAGCACCGGCATGCCCAGCGCGCCGGCAAACTCGCTCATGAAAAGCGCCGCCAGTTCGACAATATCCTCCTGACGCTCCTTGAGGCTTGGCATCTGGACATTGACGATATTGATCCGGTGATAGAGATCAGCCCGAAAGCGGCCAGACCGCACCGCCTCTTTCAGATCGGCATTGGTGGCAAAGAGAAATCGCAGGTTCAGCGGAATCTCGCGTTCAGACCCAATGGGGCGAATGCGCTTGTCCTCGAGCACCCGCAACAAGGCCGCCTGCACATGTTCCGGCAGTTGCGCCACCTCGTCGAGTAAGAGCGTGCCACCATCGGCATGAAGCAAAAGCCCGTCCTTGCGCGCGCGCCCGTCCTCGACCACGCCAAACAGCTCCTCAGCGATGCGATCCGCCGAAATCGCGGCACAATTGACCGCGACAAAAGGCTTGTCAGCCCGGTTCGATAATCCATGCAGGGTGCGCGCCGCAATCTCTTTTCCGGTCCCGCTTGCGCCGGTAAACAGCACCGAGGTGGGCGCCGCCGCCAGCTTTCCCAGCATCGCGCGCACGGCCTGAATGGCAGTCGAATTCCCAAGCAACCGCCCGCGCGCCGCCTGCCCGCCCGCCGACAACTCATGCCGCAAGAGGTAGTTCTCGCGCGCCAGATACTTGCGGTCCAGCGCCCGCGCCACAGCATTGAGAATCTGATTGGCGCGAAACGGCTTGAGCACAAAATCCGTGACCCCCGCGCGCAGCGCCTTGATCGCGGTATCAAGATCGGCATAGGCGGTGATCAGAATCGTATCGGCAAAGAGCCCGACACGCCGCTGCTCCTCCAGCCAATCGAGGCCGGTCTTGCCCGGCATGATATTGTCGAGAATTACCAGATCGAAATGCGCCTGATCAAGGATCATGGCCCCTTCTTCACAGGACCGCGCCTGCTCCACATGGCGGCATCTTGGCCCCAGCGTCTTGATCAGAAAATTGCGCATCCCCGGTTCGTCGTCGATGATAAGCACCGATGCATGCGCAAGGTTCTGACCATATTCGTCCCGTGTATCCTCGGGCGCGGGTAGCGGCATCATTCGGCCGCGTCACCCAGCCGGACCGCATCGCCTGCGCGCTTGGCCTCTGACGTATAGCCCAGCTCGTGCAGGACTGTCGGGGCCGCGGCGGCAATCACCGCGCAGGCTGCAAAGGCGGCAATCATTGCTTTCATTCTCTCAGTTCCTTCTTGTTGCGGTCGCCCGGCGCAGATAGTCGATCATATCCTGCCGGTCCTCTGCCGCTGTGATCCGTTGCATCGGCATCTTGGAGCCGGGAATATAGTGATCCGGTCCAAGGTCAAAAAGCGCGTCAATGGTGTCGTCAGTCCAGACGATCCCCGATCCGTCGAGGATCTCGGAATAGGCATAGCCGGGCACTGTGCCCGCACGACGGCCAAAGACACCGTAGAGGGTCGGACCCGCCTTGCGCGAGGGTGGCGGCGTCAGCGCGTGGCAGATCGAGCATTTTCGCATGAATTGCCGCTCGCCATTCTCCATCTCCTGCGCAGGCCGCAGAAAACTGTGCTCTGTTTCGCCCGCCGGATCATAACTGTCCAGCATGTCCACCGGCCAGCCATAGACCACCTCGCTCAGGCCGCCCGCATAGATCATACGCCCGTCCGGCGAAAATTCCAACGCCCAGACCGGGCCGCGCGCCATGGCCTGAAAATCGCGGGTGATCGTCCAATCCTCCGTGTCGATCACCATGATATAGCCCTGCCCATCGCCCGCCGCCAATTGCGCGGTTGCCGCGTGATAGGCCAGCGACAGAACCGGACGGCGCTCCAGCGTGAAATCGGCGATCTGCTGACCGCTCCTCGGGTCGACCACCCGCGTCGCCCCGTCGACTGCGCCATAGGCCAGCCAGGCATCGTCCGGCCCCAGAACGATCCGATTGATGCCAAACCCCTGATTGAGCACCTCGCGCGGAGCAGCCCCCGCCTCGTGCCAGCGCCATTCCCGCAACGACCCGTCGGCTGACGAGGAATACAAGAGCGCTCCGTCCCGGCCAAAGGCGACATCGCTGACCGCCCCGTCATGCCCGGTGAGGAACCGTGCCTTGCCCCCCGCCACCGGCCAAATCCCGATCGAGCCATCCCAACTGGCCGAAGCGATCCATTGCCCATCCGGCGACACATCAAGCGCCGCAATCTTGCCCTTGTGCCCCTCCAGACGTGTGCCCTGCCCGGTCACCATGTCCCATACGATCACCGCGAAATCATCGCCCCCGGACACCAGCCGCCCGGCCTCCAGTGCCTCGACCGTCACCACCGCCGCCGCATGGCCCTCCAACCAGCGGGGCGTGCGCCCCTGCCACAGCCCCACGGAATTGTCGAAACTGGCTGAAATCACCTGCCCGCTCTCGGGCATGATTGTTAGCCCCATGACAGGCCCACCATGCCCCTTGAGTGTGGTAAACTCCTGAGCCGCCAGCGGGCTTGTCCCCGCCAGCGCCCAGAACCAGAGACCAAGGGCGCGTGCACGCATGGCTACTCCGCAGGTGTGGCGGCCTTGCCGTGAACCGGCGCTTCGCCCTTTTCCTGCAATTCCTTGAGCCACAACCCATGATGCTCACGCGCCCATTGCTCCTCGACCTCGCCCGAGCCCATGGCATCATAGGCACCCTCCATGCCGACAGAGCCGATATAGATATGCGCGAGGATAATCGCGGTCAGCACAAAGGCCATGATGCTGTGCCAGAGCGTCGCCAGTTGCATTTCCTCATGCGGCGCCAGCATCACCGGCAACTCGCCATAACCCACCGCCTGCGGCAATCCTGTCTGATTGAGAAGGGCAAAGGTCTTGGCAAACATCGGCAATTCGAATGGAAAGAGCAGCGACAGGCCAGAGGCTGAGATGGACGCGCCAAACACGATCACCGCCCAGAAGATCATCTTTTGACCGGCATTGAACTTCTTGGCGGGCGGATGCACACCCTTGCTGAAAATCCCGCCGCCCACGGCCAACCATTTCAGGTCCGTCCGGTTGGGAATATTGTGCAGAACCCACATGAAGAACACCATCACGAGGCCAATCATAAACGCCCATGAGATGTTGTTATGCACCCATTTTGACCCGATCGCGATGGTCGAGAACGCCTCGTGCCCCAACAGCGGAATAACCACCATACGGCCAAAGAGCACGAGCAGCCCGGTGATCGCCAGCACGACAAAAGAGCCCGCCATCAGCCAGTGGCCAAACCGCTCGACCGCCTGAAAGCGCGTCACAGTGCGCCCGGTCTTTTCGCCGTCAATGCGGATTCTGCCCCGAATGAGGTAGAACAGCGCCAAGAGCGCCACCGTGCCTCCCAGCAACCACGCGCCATAGGTCGCCAGCGGCCCCTTGCGGAATTGCAGCCAGTTCATGCCGCCGTCCTGAATGAGCACCCGCGCCTCCGGCCCGCCGGTTGAGACCTTGACGTCATCAAGCCCATAGCGCAGCGCGCGCCACACATCGGCATCCGAAGACCCGCCCAAGGTGCCCAACTGCCCCGCCATCCCCGCCGCGTCATCCCGGTTGCCGGTGGCGTCACGGCGGAAACTGTCGTCGACCTTCTCGCCGCGCTGCCGGGCCAGAATATCGTCCAGAGTTTGTGCGCCGCCGGTGACGGACCGGTCAGGCCCAGTGGTCGTTGGCGTGTCCTGCGCCATGGCGGGCAGTGCGAGCAGAAAACACAAAGCCAAGCTGAGAAATGCGCGCATGATGTCCTCGATCTAAGTCTGATTTATCCGATTTCTTCAAAAGAAATCAGATCGGAAGCTTTTGAAGTTTCCGATTGTGTTCGGGCCGGTGCCAAAGGTCATGTCACCCTCCGGCACCGGCATTAGCGCGATCAGCCGCCGCTCTGCTGACCGTATGCAGAGCCCCAGCCCCAAGCACCCGAGCCGAAACCACGGGCCACGACGCGCTCGCGGTAGATGGCCGACACGACGTCGCCATCCCCTGCCAACAGCGCCTTGGTCGAGCACATCTCGGCGCAGATGGGCAATTTGCCCTCGGCGATCCGGTTGCGCCCATACTTCTGGAACTCGGCCTCCGAGTGGTTCTCTTCCGGACCACCGGCGCAGAAGGTGCATTTGTCCATCTTGCCCCGGCTGCCGAAATTGCCCGCCTGCGGGAACTGCGGCGCACCGAATGGGCACGCATAGAAGCAGTAGCCGCAGCCGATACACAGATCCTTGGAGTGCAACACGATGCCCTCCTCGTTCTGGTAGAAGCAATCCACCGGACAGACCGCCATACAGGGCGCATCCGAACAGTGCATGCAAGCCACCGAGATCGAACGTTCACCGGGGCTGCCGTCGTTGATCGTCACCACCTTGCGGCGGTTGATCCCCCACGGCACCTCGTGCTCGTTCTTGCAGGCCGTGACGCAGGCGTTGCACTCGATGCAGCGTTCGGCGTCGCATAGAAACTTTGCTCTTGCCATGTCTCTGTCTCCTTACGCTGGCATGATCTTGCAGAGAGTACACTTGGTCTCCTGCATCTGCGTGACCGAGTCGTAGCCATAGGTCTGTGCGGTGTTGGTGCTTTCGCCCAAGACATAGGGATCGGACCCGGCGGGGTAATTCTCCCGAAGATCCTTGCCCTCGAAATGACCGCCAAAGTGGAACGGCATAAAGACGACGCCTTCTGCCACCCGCTCTGTCACCATTGCCATGACCTTGACCTTGGCACCTTCAGCGCCTTCGACCCAGACCTGCGCACCATCCCGCACACCGATGTTATTGGCATCGCGCGGGTTGATTTCGACGAACATGTCTTGCTGCAATTCGGCCAGCCACGGGTTGGATCGGGTCTCGTCCCCGCCGCCCTCATACTCGACCAGACGGCCAGACGTGAGGATGATCGGATACTCTTGCGAGAAGTCCTTTTGCTGGATCGAGGCATACATGGTCGGCAGACGCCAGAACTTGCGGTCCTCATAGGTCGGGTAATCCGCCACCAGATCACGACGGCTCGTGTAGAGCGGTTCGCGGTGCAGCGGCACCGGATCGGGGAAGGTCCACACAACGGCCCGCGCCTTGGCATTGCCAAAGGGCGCGCATTCATGCGCAATCGCCACCCGCTGAATCCCGCCCGAGAGGTCGGTCTTCCAGTTCACGCCACCCACTTTTGCCGCGTAATCCGAGGGCAACTCGCCCTGCTGGCTGGTTTCGCCGACTTCCTCGGTGCCCGGCCGCGTATCGCGGAAACCAGCCACCCAGTCGATCATCGCCCGCTCCTGCGCGGTCAGATCGCCATCCCAACCCAGATCCACCAGCATCTGCATGGTGAATTCGGGATAGCCATCCTGAATCTCCGAGCCAGCCGAATAGACACCCTCGGCCAAGAGATTGTCACCCTCACGCTCGACGCCGAACCGAGCCCGGAAGGTCAAACCGCCCTGAGAGACCGGCAACGACATATCATAGAGATTTGCCGTGCCCGGATGGTTCATCTCTGCCGTGCCCCAGCAGGGCCATGGCAGACCGTAATAATCGCCATCGGCCGGACCGCCCTTGGCGCGCAACGTGGTGCGGTCAAAGGTGTGCTGGTTCGCCATATGCAGCTTGAGCCGCTCCGGCGATTGACCTGTATAGCCAATCGTCCACATGCCGCGATTGAACTCGCGGGTGATGTCCTCGACATTGGGCTCACCGGTGTCATCCATCGCGATATTGCGGAACATCTTGTCATCAAAGCCGAACTTCTTGGCAAAGAGCGCAAGGATCTCGTGGTCAACCTTGGACTCGAACAGCGGAGCCATCACCTGATCCCGCCACTGCAACGACCGGTTCGAGGCGGTGACAGAACCGCGCGTCTCGAATTGTGTCGTCGCAGGCAGCAGATACACACCGTCGGTGCGGTCGTTCATGACGGCAGAGACCGTCGGGAACGGGTCGACCACGACCAGCATGTCCAGCTTTTCCATCGCGGTTTTCATTTCCTTGCCGCGTGTCTGGCTGTTGGGGGCATGACCCCAGAGAACCATGGCCCGCACGTTGTTGGGCTGGTCCATATTCTCCTTGTCTTCAAGAACACCGTCGATCCACCGGGAAACCGTGATGCCGTTGAGGTTCATCATCTTGGTTTCGCCAAAGGAGGCATCCGAGAACCGGCCTTTCAACCAGTCAAGATCCTCGTCCCAAACCCGCGCCCAATGGGCCCAGGAGCCTTCCGCCAGACCATAATAGCCGGGCAGCGTGTCCGCCAGAACGCCCAGATCGGTCGCGCCTTGCACGTTGTCATGGCCGCGGAAGATATTGGTGCCGCCCCCCGCTACACCCATGTTTCCAAGGGCCAGTTGCAGAACGCAATACGCGCGGGTGTTGTTGTTGCCGGTGGTGTGCTGCGTGCCCCCCATGCACCAGATCACGGTGCCCGGACGGTTGTTGGCCAGCGTCCGCGCGACACGGCGCAGCTGGCTGCCCGGCACATCGGTCACACGCTCGACCTCTTCAGGTGTCCACTTGGCTACCTCATCCTTGATCTGATCCATCCCCCAGACGCGGGTGCGGATGAATTCCTTGTCCTCCCAGCCATTCTCGAAGATGTGCCAGAGGATACCCCAGATCAATGCCACGTCCGAACCGGGACGCATGCGCACATATTCATCGGCATGTGCCGCCGTGCGGGTAAAGCGTGGGTCACAGACGATCAAAGGCGCGTTGTTCTGCTCCTTGGCCTTCAGCACATGCAGCAGGCTGACAGGATGCGCCTCTGCCGGGTTTCCGCCGATGATAAAGATGGCTTTGGAATTGTGGATGTCATTGTAGCTGTTGGTCATGGCGCCGTAGCCCCATGTGTTCGCAACACCGGCCACGGTCGTCGAGTGACAGATCCGCGCTTGGTGGTCGACGTTGTTCGTGCCCCAATAGGCGGCGAACTTGCGGAAGAGATAGGATTGTTCGTTATTATGCTTGGCAGATCCCAGCCAATAGACAGAATCCGGGCCGCTCTCTTCGCGGATCTTCATCATGCCGTCGCCGATCTCGTTGATCGCCTGCTCCCAGCTGATGCGCTTCCACTCTCCGCCTTCTTTTTTCATCGGATATTTGAGACGGCGCTCGCCATGCGCATGTTCGCGCACTGCGGCCCCCTTGGCGCAATGCGCGCCCAGATTGAACGGGCTGTCCCAGCCGGGCTCTTGTCCCGTCCAGACGCCATTCTGCACTTCGGCGACGACCGTGCAACCGACCGAGCAATGCGTACAGACGGATTTCACCGTCTTGACGGCCTCATTCGCGGCGCTCTGCGCATTGGCGCGGGTCACGGTGCCCCCCATGGCACCAAGCGCGGCCAGGCCACCAATGGCCAGACCACTGCCGCGCAGGAACGCGCGACGATCGACGGACGACCCGGCGACCTCAGACAGGATACTGGTCCGCTGGGGGCGTCGTGCAACCCCGTTGGTCTTTTTCCTAAGCATGTTTCTATCTCCTCCCTAGGCCCTCTTGGGCTGGGTACTGCGGTTTCCTCTGACAGTCGGGCCTGAAGCAACCAGTCGTCAGCGGCGGGTGATTTCGTCCGATCCTAGAAACGGGCGCTCTCGAAATAGGCGCGGGTATGCGCGGTGTCCTGCATCTCGTTGGATGTCAGATCAGGCTCTGCGGCCTCTGCCGTGCCCGCCATCACCACGGTTGCAACCGCGACTGCGGGTGCGCCAGTGGCAGCCAGTTTGAGGAAATCACGGCGGCTGCTGCCAGCCTCGGTTTTCCGGGTCATATAGGTCTCCCTCCCCTCATTATGACGGATCGCTCCGCCGGTTGCGTCACGGGCTTACGCCCCGCTCATTCGAAAGCCTTGCGCCTCGATCTCCATGAACACCCGACCGACCGCGCCGACCGAAGCGTAGAGAACCGAATGGGTCGCCGCCTCCAAATCCGTGAAAAAATGCCCGGCCCAGGGGCCGATATGCTTGCCAAAGAACGCCTGCTGATCGCTGAGCGGCGCAGGCTTGCCAAACCGCCCCCGAATGAGGCCCGCCATCATCTCCATCAAGGAGGCGATGTTGTCCTCGGGCTCATAGACATTCTGCGCCCGCGTCATGCCGCGCGCGGCCATGTCGCGGCGCAATCCGGCAAGCGGCTTTTCATTGAGAAAGCCCGTCAGGTAATAGCTCGCATAGGGCAGCAACTCGCCCCGGCCCAAGCCGATGAACAGCGCATTGAACTCGCGCTCGACACCTGCGGGCGTGCTGACTTTGGCCACCCGCGCCAGCGCTGATACAGCCTCGCCCATCGGGGTGGCATCGCCGCTCAATCCGGCGGTCTTGGTCAACATCTCCTGTCCCGGTGACCGTGCCAGAATGGCCGCCAGAAAATCGTAGAGATCGGCACGCAAACGGTCTTCTGCGGCAATCTCCGGCATCACGGTCTCTTGGGTCATGATCGCCTCTTGTTGGGTCATGCGGATACTCCGGTCTGATTTTCGAATTGAAACCGCATCCTGCGGCGCGGCGCGGCAACCGGGTCAGACGCCTCATCAGCCGCGTCCACAACGTCAGATGCTACGTCTGCCGGCGCCACCTCTGCCAGCGCCACCTCGGCCTCCGGCTCCTCCACGTCCACGTCCACTTCCACCTCGGCCACCTCATCCTCCGCGACCGGCGGATTGGCCAGCGCTTCGGCCTGCCGGGCCATTTCCTCGACATGCGCCAACATGCCCTTGCCCACCTGATAGGCGGTCTTCATATCCGGCACCACCATGGCGCTATCGGTGTAATCTTCGGCATAATCGACCAACCCGTCGATATTGGCCAACACCGGATTGCTGACCCACAACCGCCGCAGCGCCCGTCGACGCAGCCGCTCCGGCACCGCCTTGCCCATGAAGGCGCGAAAATCATCGCCCAATTGCAGCGTATCGGGATCAGGCAAGCCGAGCTCCTCACAGAGCTCCTCGTCGGTCTTCTCGGCCAGCTCGACCTCACGCGCGGCCAAATCCTGAACGTCCGCAGCCCGCGCCTCTTCGCGCGCCTCGGCTTCAACCTGCGCCTTGCGGCGGGACCAGAAATCCAACCCCCGGCTCAATTCAGCCTCCCCCGGCGCATGCGCTCCGGCGTGGCAAAAACATCGCGCGGCTGCACGATGCGCGCATCGCCAATTCCATCCTGCGCCGGACCTTCGCCCAGTTTGTCACGGCGGCGCTTCTTGAACACTTCTTCCTCGTGATGCGCCTCGATAAAGTCGCGGACCAGCGCCACCAGCCCCTCGGGCATGGGCACCTTTTCAACGATATCTTCGCCATTATCCGCATAGTCCTGCGCCTCGAATGGCGAGGCGGTGACCAGAACCACGTCAAAGGGCGCAGCGGCAAGATCAGCCCCCGCACGGTTGCGCAACATCACAAAGACCGATGGCACCTGCGCGGCAAGGGCACTCAGATAGGCCTCTGTCTGCGTGTGGTGCAGATCCAGCATGACGGTTCCGGCGTGATACTCCACCATGTCACCGTCGCGCCGCAATTCACGCCAGTCGGCGGGCGACGCCCCCGGCAGAACCGCGACCGCACGCCACGCCCAAGCCGCCCAACGGGTCACACCGGGCGTTCTGCGCATGACGACACCAAGTGGCACCATCATCTGTTTGTCGTGGCTGTGGGTCACGCTGTCGTGCCATCCCCTTGCTGCGTAATCCCGAGATTGGTCCAGTTATCTGACCGCGCAAAGCCATTTTTGTGTGCGACAGTCCACATAAAGTCCGATCCGGACATTTTGGACCACCTCACCCGGCGCTACGATCCCTTCAGGACAAATTGTCCACTTTGCCCCTGTCCATGCTGCACTGCCGCATGGCAAGATGTTGAAAACAAACAGAATCAATCAGGATTAAATCGGGGGTCATCTTGCCCCCCTCGTCGCGCTCACCCCATCCGAATTGCGGTTTACGGGCGCTTCGAATCATGCCTACTCTCTGCGCAACGAGACCGCGCAGGTCCGCTTCCCAGACGTGCCAAACACCGGGGGTAAACATGCCTAAACACCTGATTTTGTGCGATTGTTCCGCCACTCAGACGCTTGACCCCGAGGGTCTCGCCACGGCAACAGGTCTGACCTGTTCGCGCCTGCATAGTGCGCTTTGCACCGATGAAATCGAGTCCGCGACCAAGGCGATGGCCTCCGGCGACGCTATTATTTGCTGTGCTCAGGAACGCCGCATCTTTGAGGAGCTAGCCCTTGATCTGGAGGTAGAGAGCCCCGCATTCCTCGACCTGCGCGACAGGGCCGGCTGGTCCGACGATCCAGCCCCGAAACTACCCAAAATGGCCGCGCTTCTGGCCGAAGCCAGCCTGCCCATCCCCCCGGAAAAGACCCTTGATGTCATATCAGAGGGTCTATGCCTTATCATCGGGGCGTCTGACGTTGTTTTGCCCGCTGCGGAAAAACTGGCGCCCCTCTTGGGCGTGACGGTGCTCTTGACCGACGACATAGACCCGCCCGAGGCGCGCGATTTCGACACCATCCGGGGCCGGATCACGCAGGCGCACGGCACGCTGGGACAGTTTGACCTGCGCATCGACGCGCTGCAACAGGTCAATCCCGGCGGGCGCGGCACGCTGCGCTGGACCGCGCCGCGCGACGGCGGGCAGACACAATGCGACGTGCTCCTTGACCTGCGCGGCGGCACGCCCCTCTTTCCCGCCCCGGAGAAACGCGACGGCTACCTGCGCGCCGATCCCGGCAGCCTGCATGCGGTCTCGGACGTGGTATTTCAGGCCGCCCAGATGATCGGCACCTTCGAAAAACCGCTCTATGTCGCGCTAGAGCCGCTGATCTGCGCCCATTCCCGCGCCGAACAGACCGGGTGCAGCAAATGCCTTGATATCTGCCCAACCGGGGCCATCACGCCGGATGGCGATCACGTCAGCATTGATCCGATGATCTGCGCGGGCTGCGGCGCCTGCGCCGCGCGCTGCCCCTCGGGGGCCATCACCTATGACGCGCCGCCGCCCGACATGACCTTTCGCCGCATTCAGACGCTGGCGCAGGCCTTTCGTCGCGCAGGCGGCACCGCCCCGCGCCTGCTTGTCCATGATGCCACCCACGGCACCGAGA
>Ga0209345_10003126_pt1 | contig 17314 bp, 9 predicted proteins | sample Cruoilmetagenom7_FD_187294 | JGI IMG/M metagenome (GOLD analysis project Ga0209345, IMG submission 187294) | Oil polluted marine microbial communities from Coal Oil Point, Santa Barbara, California, USA - Sample 7 (SPAdes) (version 2) | ecosystem: Environmental > Aquatic > Marine > Oil seeps ...
ATTAATGGTACTCCATCAATCCACTCCATTAGCATATAGAGACGATCCTCATATTTGCCTCCGCCTATCAATCCAGCAATATTGTTATGTTGTAATGAAGCCAGTAACTCCCTTTCATTTTGAAAGCGTTTTAATTCTTTGTCATTATGTGAGAGCTTGATAAATTTAATTGCAATTTTATGATTAAACTCTCCATCATCGCGTTGAGCTAGCCAAACTTCGCCTTGTCCACCTTCACCTATAGGTTTGAGTAATTGATATTGTTCAATCATATCTCCCGCACAGACGGATACTAGTCCAATTTTTTGTTTGATAGTTTTGGTAATACTTTGGGTTAAATGTGAATGGTCAGATTTCTGGTGTTTCAGTAAACTTAAAACACGTTTTTTTACATTAGTTGAATATTCACTGTTTACGATAATTTCCTGTTGCTCATGTGATGTTGAGAGGTCAATACATAAATCAAATAATGATCTCACTTGTTGATTAAATATGTCTTTATCCATTATTTATCATATCCCAAATCATGAATATATTCGTTAATAAAAGCACGGCCAAATTTTAGGTCTCGTTCAACTGTTTTTATTGATACATCCATATACTCTGCCACCTGGGCCTGTGGTAATGCGGCAAAATAGACCAAGTCAATAATTTCTGAACTGCGTTCATCCATGATTTTAAGTTCTTCAATCGCATCATTGATATATGAAAAATCTATATTATTATTTGATAACCCCAAAGAATCAGTATAGATAATATCATCATTCACACTTTTATTTTTCAATGTTGATTTGTGGCGGGCATGATCGATAAGTACACGGCGCATCTGTCTTGCAAGTGTTCTAAAATAGTGCTTTTGATCTTCAAATATTACATCACCCTTAGAAATTTTTACATAGGCTTCATGTACCAAAGCAGTTGGCGATAATGTATGGTTTTTACGCTCTTGAGCCATCAACTTCTTGGCAATGATTTTAAGTTGTTGATAGAGCCTCTCGTCTAATGAGGCATCGGCTTCTAGTTTATTATTTGGCATGGTTATATAACTTTAGCACATTTAATAATTTTCCCTATTTTTTTCTCCCATAACTACAAATAATTTATTCAATTTCAAAAAGTCAAATTAGTTTGAGGGATTTCACCCTTAGAATTCGCCTTTATGTATACCAGAACAAAAAAGTGGCTCCCCTTGTGGGTGCCTGCGATGCAAGGCAGAAATTATCTACTAATATTTATAAATGCTATTATTCAACACTGGGAATTATGGTTTTATCCCAACAAAGGCATGATTTGAATACATACCTTTGTTATTGCTTTTTCAAAACCACCAGTGATTAAACCAATGCATTTATAAATATAATCAGTGATGTCTTTATCATTAGCGCAGGCACCCACAAGGGGATGCCACTACAAGAGATTAAAAATTCCACACAAGTTAATTTGGCAGACTAATATTGGCACCATGTCGAATAATGCAAAACAAGAGATTACTCTATTGCTAAAGAACCTGAAAGATGGGGACAAAAGCACGCAGGATTAAATCATCAAACTCCTCATAACTACCCATAATAACTGTCTCCTAATGATTCTCTCGCAAGCACCTATTTCACGTTTAACTATCGGGAATTGATTATTAATTAATGAATAAATAAATTAACAAACGTATTGAATAATATATTAATATAGATAATATAGAAGTTATGAGTACTAGAATTTTTTTTTTCCTTTTATTGACAGTGTTATTTTTTCGCAGTGGTCAACTGTTGCCAGGAAATCAGACACAAAATCAGGCAGATGAACAGTTAAGTGTACTTACTGTAGTGGCGAATGAAGATAACTTGCCCTTTAGTTTCAACTTACCTGATGGTACTCCTACAGGGCTCTATGTTGAATTTTGGAAACTCTGGTCTGAAACCAATAATATTCCTATACGTTTTGTATTGGCACCACTAGAAGAGGCTATAGAGCTAGTCAAACAAAAAAACACACTCCATGTTGGGCTCATTAAGAATGAACAACGTGAACAATGGGCAGACTTTTCATTGCCCATCCATAATGTACAGACAGGAATCATTTATAATCGTTCTATCAACAAAAAGACAAAACTTAGAGAACTAAATGATATCAAGGTATCGACTAATCGCTTTAGTTTTCAAGAGCGCTATATTAAGAAAAATTACCCTAATATTGAACACTCAACCTATGGCAATTTTGATGATGTCATCAATCAGTTATTAGACAATGAAGTTCAAGCTGTTGTTGCAGAATTGCCTACGATTAATGCAGAACTGGCTAAAAAGGGTTTAACTGGTGTCTTTGTAAAATCTGAGGAAGTCATTGTATCAAATAATGTATTCGCTCTTGTAGCCAAAGGCCAACCTAAATTATTATCTAAAATTAATGCGGGTATCGAAAATATTCCTGTTAATGAAATCATTGAGTTAGAAAAGAAGTGGCTGCCAAATTTTAAACCTTTTTTTAAGAGTTTAATTTTATTGAATACGCTAACAATTTCAGAGAAAAAATGGATAAAGAGTCATCCATCTTTAATTGTTGGTATTGAGCCTAATGCACCCCCATTAGGATTTATCAATGAACAGGGAAAGTATATTGGTATTGCTGCAAAATATATCGATCATATAAATAAAATGTTAGGCATCACTATTGAACCTGCTCATTACAGTTCTTGGAGCGAAGCATTTAAAGCATTTAAAGCAGGCAAAGTTGATATGATGTCAGGGATAGTTAATACACCGGAACGTGCAAAGACAATCGTTTTCACCGAGCCGTATTTTGAGATACCTACCGTAATTGTCACACGCAAAAATTCTTTTACTGCTAAAACTATGGAGAGTCTTTTTGATAAAAGAGTAGGGCTAGTAGATGGTTATGCTGTTGAATTTATAAAAAAAGATTACCCCAAAATAAACATACAACTCATAGGTTCCATTGTCGATGGCATTAAGCGATTACAGGAAGGTGAAATTGATGCCATGATAGATTCAATCGCTAGCATTAATTATCAAATCAATAAGAAGCATATCAATGATTTGACGATTACAGCTTTTACACCCTATAAAACTGAGCTTTCAATGGCCGCTCGCGATGGACTTGAGCCATTGGTTCCAATCTTGAATAAAGTTTTTGCAAGCATGAGTGATGAACAACACGCCGCTATTGCTAATAATTGGTTATCTATACACGTACAAAAGGGTGCAGAACTATCAACTATTCTAGTTTGGGTATTACCCATTGTTTCATTTCTCATACTTATTATTTTAATATATTTCCGTATAAACAGAAAATTCCAGGAGTTAAGCTTAACTGACCAGCTTACAGGTTTGAGGAATAGGCGTTTTATACAAAACAATATAAATAGCGATGTGGCTCAGATCCAACAGATGACTTCAACTGCTAAATTAATACAAAGTAAAGCAAAGCACAATAAAGCAGCTCTCATTTTCTTTATGATCGATTTGGATAATTTTAAACATGTTAATGACATTCATGGACATTCGGCTGGCGACGCTGTGTTAATTCAAATCAAATCGATTTTAGAAAAAGTCTTTAGGAAAACTGATTGTTTAGTTAGGTGGGGAGGGGAAGAGTTTTTAGTGGTTTCTCGTTTTGTAGATCGCAAACATGCACCTGAACTCGCTGAGAGACTAAGGCTGTCAGTTGAAACACATGAATTTGATATTGGTCAGGGAAAGGTACTAAAGAAAACTTGTTCAATAGGGTTTGCTTGCTTTCCGTTTTTTGCCAAAAATCCTCAATATTTAGCGTGGGAACAAGTGATAGATATAGCGGATCACTGTATGTTTGCAGCAAAAAAATCTAATAGAAACGCATGGGTTGGATTGAGTAATATTGATTGTAGTCAAGAAAACATAGTTTCAGATATTACTGAAAAAACTAAAAAATTAATTGACTTAAAACAATTAGAAGTCGAGACTTCGCTAACAGATATGACGCTTCTGAAGTGGGACTAAAAACAGCTCCCGCCATTAGTGTTGAAAAATAGTAAATAGCCTTCGGTTAGCATCTAAGTTGGGTAAAATCTCCATTATAAAAAATATATTATAAAAAATTATATTTGGCAGTATAATACCGTAACAATGTCGAATAACGCTAAAAAAGAAGTAACTGTATTACTGAAAAACCTAAAAGAAGGTAATAAAAGTACACAGGATGAAATCATGAAAATTCTTTATCAAGAATTACGTGGTTTTGCAGGAAATATCTTAAAAAACGAAAATCAAACCATTACTTTTCAGGCCACCGAATTGGTCAATGAAGCCTATATCCGCATGTTTGATTCTGATCAATTAGACTGGACTGATCGTACTCATTTCTTATCAACAGCTATAGTTGTAATGAGGCGATTTTTGGTTGATCATGCACGTAAGAAACACTCAAGCAAAAGAATTCCTAAAAGTGCGTTGGATTCATTTGATGAACATACACCAGTTACATCATCTTTGGAAATAGATATAGTAGGTTTGGATGAGGCGTTGTCTAAACTTGAAAAGTTAGATTCAAGACAAGCTAAAATTGTAGAGTTACGATTTTTTGGTGGATTGCCAGAAAAAGAAATTGGGAAAATTCTTGATATATCGCGCAGTACAGTCAACCGCGAATGGATGCTTGCAAAAATGTGGTTAATGCACCAAATCAAAAACCAATGACACCTGAGCAATACAAATTTGTCAAAAAAATTCTATCCCAAGCTTACAAAATTGAAGCCGCTAATCAGTTAGAATTTGTTAAAAAAGCATGCCAATCAGAACCTAAATTGGTCGATGAAATAATGGAAATGTTATCAATTGGTGGCTCTGATGAAATAAATGCGATGGACGAACCCGCTATTGTGGAACACTTGCCAGAGTTAGATTCCCAACCCTCAGTTGAAGAACCGATTCTTGCACCAGGTACACAAATTAGTCACTATAAAGTCATAAAAAAAATTGGCTCTGGTGGAATGGGCAATGTTTATTCTACCCAACAAAAATCACCAGCTGAGCGAATAGTGGCTTTAAAACTTCTCAAAAAAACCCCAAACCAGAAGTTGCTCATATCAGAAACACAAATACTGGCACGATTAAACCACCCCAATATTGCCACTTTATTTGAAGTAGATAAAACCCAAGATGGGCAATTGTTTATTGCGATGGAAATGATTGATGGTGGTGATATTCTTTCATGGTGTAAACAGCATCATTATGGCATAAAAAAATCTATAGAATTATTTCAACAATTATGTACAGGCATCAGTTATGCACATGAAAAAGGCATTATTCATTGTGATATCAAACCCAGTAATGTTTTGATCAATGAAATAAATGGCATTCCCACGGTTAAAATCATAGATTTTGGAATTTCGCGCTATGAAAAACAAAATTATACAAAAAATGAAATTTCAGGGACTCCAGCCTATCTCGCGCCAGAAATATTGGCAAATAAAGAGTCCGAAATAACAGACACGCGTCGTGATGTTTATGCGTTAGGTGTGTTGCTAAAAAAACTACTGCCGATTGAGGTGCCCAAAGATTTACAAGCAATCATCAACAAGGCAATGGCGTATGATAAGGGTAAAAGATACGCTTCACCAGTTAGTTTAAGCAACGACATTAATAATTATCTCGACAAACGCCCAGTTACTGCAAGAGACTATAACCTAGCTAATATTTTATATTTTTTTATACAAAGAAATATCGCAGTGGTTATTTTTTCTAGTATTTTATTGCTATCATTACTTGGCGGTTTCTTTGCTCAATATCATCAAGCAAATATTGCAAAACATCAAGCTCAAGTTGCCAGAGTCGCACAAATCCAGGCTGAAGAGTTATCGGATTTTTTAATCGAAATGTTCAATACAGCCAACCCTGAAAAAAGTAATAGTTCAGTGATTACTACTGATGACTTATTACATAAAGCTAAAGTCAAATTATTATCTATACAATCTCCAACGCTGACAGATGCTCGGTTTATGCACACTATAGGCTCGATTTATGCGACCAAAGAAAAACTACCTAGCGCACTTGAATTAATAGTAAAATCATCACAGATAAATCAATTAAAACTATCACAAGACCACCCAAGTGCTCTTGCAGGGTTGTCACAACTTGGTTTGATTTATAAGAAATTAGGCGATTACACCAAAGCTGAAAACTATTATATTTCTGCAATTGCTGCACTTAAGAATCAATTGAACCCAGATTCGTCACAGTTATCTACACTGTATAACCAATTGGGTAATTTGTATATTGAGACAAAACAAATTGATAAGGCCATTGAACAACATGAATTAGCCATTGAAATCCGTATAAATTTAGGTGATGCAAAAGCTCTAGCTGACTCGTATAATAACTTAGGCGTTATTTATAACAAATCTCAAAAATGGCAACTAGCAAGAAAGAATTATTATTTAGCATTGGACATCTTCAATAAGGAGTATGATGAAAATCATCCCTATATCGGCGTAATGAAAAATAATTTAGCTTACATTGAAGAAAAAGAATTTAACTGGGAAAAATCAGAAGACTTATTGGCTGAAGCATGGGTTAATTGGCAATTTGCTTATGGTGAAAATCATTCAAACACCATTACAGCACAAAGAAATCTAGCACTATTTTATGATCGTAGAATGCGTTATCAGAAAGCCATTGATTTATTTAGCCTCATGATAGCATCAGCTAACAAGAACAGAAATATTGAACGAGAAGCTAAATATTCAAGCCTTAAGGCATTAAGCCATGCACATAAAGGAGAATTTGAAAAAGCCAACGAGTTACACCAATACGCACTAGAATTAACAAAGAAAACTACCCTAAAAGAAAATTATCTTTATGCCAGATTAAGAACCCAATTTGCTAAAAGTTTAATTGCACAGAAACGTTATGAGGATGTTGAAATTCAGTTAAACCAGGCATTGAATTATTTAAATAAAAACTACTCTGAAGATAATTATTACCGTTTATATACAATAAACCTGAAAGCTGATTTGTATTACAAAAAAAACAATTTTAAACAATCTCAAACATTGTATAGCCAAGTCATTAGTCACAAAGAAAACAAAAGTGTTAGCAATCAAACCAGGCAAGTCACAGCAAATATTGGGTTGGGGCGCATTTTTCGACAACAACAAAAACTCAATGAAGCGCAAATGTACTTTAATGCAGCCCTAGAAATCAACCATGCTATTCAAAGCAGTAATGATAAAATCAATGCTATTATTTATTACGAATTGGCTCAATTAAAAAAGGTGCAAAATGATATTGCCAAAGCAAAAAAACATATCAATCAAGCCCTAGACATTCAACAACGTGCCTTACCAGCAACACATAAAGATTTATTGGCAACAAAAGCCTTATTGAAAACACTTTAATCTTATTCCCTGGTTATCCTTCAACCACCATAATGTAGCCTTACGCAAATATCTTTAGAGCTTTATTGCTACTTAATAGTGTGTCAATTAATAAAAAACCTTAAGAACATGAAGCAAGATCACTCAAAATTACGCTTTAGTAGATAAGAGACAAAAATTATCTTTAAAGAGTGAAATATATGAATAACCTTAAATCTATAGTACTAATTATTTTAACCATTTTTTTAATTTTCCCAGCGTTAGCCGGAATAGGTACGAACCACTGTGACACCCAGGCTAATGGTGATTGGAATGAAGCCAATACATGGACAAACTGTGGTGGTACCTATCCTCAAACTAATGACTGGGTTTCCATTACCCATGCAGTGAGTTTTAATCAAAGTGCGTTTGTTGGAGAATTTAGTATAAGTGGGGCTGGGGATTTTGATGTGGCAGCAGGTGACTATACGTTGACTGTAGATTCATCAAATCTTGACTTAAGCGGAGTTAATGTGACCTTATTGGGGGATTTAACCATACAGGTATACAATCATGACCTAACGATTGGTGATATAAATGGAGATTTTGATTTAACATTAAACGGTGATTTGGATACAATATTTGAAGGCACCAACTCATCAACAACAAATACATCTTTAAAATCGCTAACAACAAATTCACAAGGTGCCACTATTATTAAAGGCATTAGAAATTTTACATTAAGTGGCGATACTGAATCCATTTTTAAAAATGAAGTTGAGTTAGGTACATTAGGGAATATACGAGGTCAGTTATCAATTGATTTAACTGGACTTGGCGGATTTACATTTGATGACACAATTACCTCACCTGGCAACAGAGAACACTCTCTAGAATTAACAAGTGATACGGGTGATTTTACTTTCAAAGATACAGTTTCAGTTGGTAACATTACTACAAATGGCACCGCAAATACAGTTATGGAGGGTTTTGAAATAACAGCAGCAGCGGGTGAATACAATATAGGTCATATGGTATTTAATGGCCCTGTTATTATATCTGATGACATGTTGTTTGAAGTTGGGAGCTTTGATGGTAATATTACTTTTTCTAGTACTATAAATGATGATGGTGATGCAAATACAGAATCAGGGGTGCTAATAAATTGCCCTAATACCACTAGTTTTGAAGGTGCAGTTGGGGATATTAATCCTTTGGAAAGAATAGAAACTAATAGTGATGGAGCAACCACGGTTTACGAAAATATAACGGTTATAGATGATATTGAGTTTAATGATTATACAACTATCATAGGCTCATTAACAATTAGTGCAGATGTTGCATTGTTTTATAATGATTTAGATATAGCAACTGGAGATTTTACCGTCGAAATTGATGATAATATAACCAGTGGAACAACTGGCGTTATTCGTGGTTCTGGCAATTTTATTAAAGATGGATTTGGAGAGTTTCAAATTAATGCTGTACATACTATCACTGGTAATGTTGTTATTAACTCTGGTCTTCTCAATAATGTCAACGCATCTGAAAATGTATTTCCTTCAGTTGGGGTTTTTTCATTGGCTTCAGGAAGTGAGGCTTCTTTAAGTAGTTCAATTACAGATATATTTGAGTTAACCGATGGTCAGAGTATTGTTGGCTCTGGATATATGAAAAATAAAGTCGATCGCCAACAAAATGTTAATGTTTCAATTTCACCTGGTTTTAGCCCTGGCCAACTGACCTTTGATAGGCTTTATGTCGATGAATTTGCCACTTTAACCTTCGAATTAAGTGGAAAGGCAGCAGGGGCTGAATATGACCAAATAATTATAAAGCAAGGCATAGAATTAGAATATGACCTTGAAAATGGAACGAGTTTAGATGTGTCTTTTGGTTTTGTACCTAGTTTAGGAGATGTATTTACTATTGTTGATAATCAAAGTGATAATGCTGTGGGAGATACTTTTAAAGATTTAGCTGAAAATGATGAAATAATAATTGGCAGCATTACAGTGAAAATTAGTTATATTGGTGGAACAGGCAACGATGTCACATTAACTGTGACTCAATTACCCCAAACAATCTATGTTGATGCTGATGCTACAACTGGCGGAGATGGTACAAGTTGGGCAACAGCTTATAATGATTTACATGATGGTTTAAATTCAGCAGTATATGGTGATCAAGTCTGGGTGGCAGAAGGTGTTTATTATCCAGATGTCAGTGGTGGAGACCCTCTTTCAACTTTTAACTTGATAAATGGTGTCAAACTATATGGTGGATTTAATGCAACAGAAACTGAATTAAATCAAAAAGACCCTCTTGCTAATTTGACAATTATTTCTGGTGATTTAGATGATGATGACACCAATAAAACCAATGGAATTACAACTGAGTATACTGATTTAGTTGGTACCAATACATTTCATTTGATTACAAGTTTAAATTCTGACGATACCACATTGATTGATGGGTTTACATTAACCGCTGGTTGGGCCTCAGGTATGTCTAGTGCAGATCAAAGAGGTTCAGTTCTATTATGTGACAATAATAGTTTTCTTAAGTTAAATAATTTAATCATCCAAGGCAATAGAACAGAAAATAGAAATGTTATACGGGCATGTGAGTCAGAAATTACACAATCATCATTTATCAATAATTTTACAACTGCTGTTGGAACTATTTCATCTAAATCTGGCAGCTACACTGATGTTATATTTAAAGGAAACGTTGCAAATGGACAAGGTTCACTTTTTTATATGGGAGGAGGATACTTAAATCTTACTCGAGTTAAAATTATTGGTAATGGTGGTGGTAGTGCTTCAGTCATTAGAGCACTTAATGTTACCTTGGATTTTAATGATGTCTTAATGAGTGGAAACAAAGTAGCAAATGGGATTATCGATGCTTTGGGTACTACTAATGGCTTGTTGAATAACTTGACTGTTGTAGGAAACCTCAATAATAATAATGGGAACAATGGTATATATGCAGGTATTAAGTCAAATATTAATGGAGTAAATCCATTGGAAATTAATAACTCGATTTTTTGGAACAACCAAAATGAAACGGGTTTGGGAACAGTAGACGCCAATGTTGGTAATATAGGCATAGGAATCGTAACAATCGCATCTAGCATTGTGCAAAACACCGGCGGTAGCACAGCTTGGGTATCTACAACATTAATTGATGGTGGTGGAAATTTAGACTTAGACCCATTGCTTATAAGTAGCATATATCCGAACTCAGCACCAACCACAGATGGTGACGCACGATTGCAATCAGTATCAATGGCAATTGATACTGGCGATAACAGTTTAGCCTCCAGTCCAACTGATTTGGATGGAAGAGTAAGAGTATTTAATGAAATAATTGATATGGGTGCTTATGAATACTTTGATGAGGGGGTATTTGAAAATGGATTTGAATGAAACTTAAATCGGTATTAAAGAGTTGTTTTTATATACTTTATAAGTCTTAATTAATTCAAAAATAAATGAAGCAAAAATGTTAAAAAATACGCTTTAATAAGCAGAAGCACCCATTTTGGGAAAACCACCTATTTAAAGAGTAGATTTTATGAAATGTCATCACGCTAAATTATTATTTTTAATTACATTGATTTCCACCACATTAAGCCAAGTTCAAGCTGGCGGCTTTATATGTGAATCAACTCAAAATGGAGTATGGAGTAATGCATCAACATGGAAAGATTGTAATGACACTATCCCGAATGATGGTTCTTTTGTAACGATAAAAAGTGGGCATGTCATTAGCTTAGATACAGATACAGCTGCTATAAATTCTATAGTTGTAGAAGTTGGCGGTGATTTTAATGTGGCTGACAACACCATAGGAAGCAGCTTTACATTGTTAGGAAATGCCAACACGGGCGAAACTTTTGATTTAAGTAATGCTTCAATAGTTCTCAATGAAAATTTTACAATAGATGCCAGTGCAAAAGATATTGTATTGGGTGCTATTGATGGAGCTTTTAATCTAACGCTAAATAGTAATTATGAAACCAAATTTGAAGGAATGATTGGTAGAACAACGGCACTAAACTCTTTAATTACTGATGCAAGTGGTAGTACCGTCTTTGCTAATGAAGATGGCGGTGTTAATGACCCAAACGTAAAAGTCAGTCAATTAATGCTGTTGAATGACCCTGTATTATTGGCAGCTCACACTAATTTTCAAGGTAATACAGGTAGTACAATATTTAATAGCACTTTAGACAGTGAAACAAATAGTAATGGAATCACATTTGGAGGTGCTGCCTCTTCAATTGTATCGTTTAATGGAGATATTGGTAGTAACAATCCTTTGAGTGCATTTAGATTTACAAATTCAATTGGATCTACAATTGAATTAAATTTAAGTGTAGTTGTGACTACAGGGTTGCAAATATATACTACTAATTTGGTATTAAATTCACCATCAAACTTAGTTTCTTTAATCTCAAACAACTCGAGCCTTATTAAGATAGGAAGCAGTACAACATATGTTCGTAGCTTAAACGCAAATGAAGATGCGTTATTAATTGATACAGATGGCACAATAACTGTCAATGCAATTATTGGAGATAACAACCAGCAACTATCCAACTTGACATTGGATTCAACCTCCATATCAACAATTAAGGCTGATAGCATTGAAGTCAGTGGATCACAAGTATATTCTGGACCTATTAGTATGGGAACCGATAGTGTTTTAACAGCAGGTATTATTGATATACATTCAACAGTTGATAATGGTGGTTTTAGCTTGACATTTGATACATCAGACACTAATGAGTTAACCACTATAGCAGGTGCCATTAGTGGTACTGGTGATATTATCAAAGTTGGATCTGGTGGTATATCTTTCAATTCTATCAACACATTCACTGGAGATTTATTGTTACAGCAAGGGGATGTCAATAATCTGAATATCTCAGATGCCATTTTTCCCGCTGTAGGGATAATTTCAATAGCAGATGGTGTGGATGCAAAGCTAGGTGGAAGTGCGTCATCAATTTTTGAATTAGCAAATACTCAAACACTGATTGGAGATGGGGTTCTTCGTGCCAATCTAGAGGCTAAGAATGGTTCAACTATATCTCCTGGATTTAGTACTGGCAGTTTATCTACATCAAATTTAATAATGGATACAGGCTCAACATTAGTTATTGAGCTCAATGGTACAGTCGCGAGTAGTGGATATGATCAAATAGCATCTTCAACTGGAGTCAATCTAGACTCCGATTCTTTGGGTGGTGCAACACTTGACTTAAACCTAGGATTTGTCCCTGACGCAAATGACACATTTACTCTTATTAAATTAAGTGGTCCAAGTTCAATTTCTGGAACATTTAATGGCTTGCCAGAAGGCGGGACTCTATCTGCAAATGGTATATTATTCAGTATTTCCTATATCGGCGGTGATAGCAATGATGTGGTATTAACCGCACTTGGGTCATCAATCATACGAGTCGATCAAAACACAGGTCCAGGTGGAAATGGAGAATCATGGGAGAATGCTTTTAACAATTTACAAGATGCTTTAGCTGTTGCCAGTATGGGTATGGAAATTTGGGTAGCTGATGGTGCCTATTACCCTGATGACAGTACAGGTCCAAACCCACAGGATGAAACATCAACTTTCACTTTAATTAATGGAGTGAGTCTCTATGGCGGTTTTGAAGGCACAGAAACTGAATTATCACAACGGGATCCAAGCACTAACATCACCATTTTATCTGGTGATATTGATGGGGATGATTTAAATGGTGATGGCAATAATATTGCAGAGTCAGTTGCTGATATTCAAGGCGGTAATGCCTATCATGTTGTCGACGGCCGAACCGTAGATATTTCTTCCATTATTGATGGGTTTACTATCACATCAGGCAATGCCAATGGGGGAAAAGGTGATGCACTTGGAGGAGGAATAACTTGTGAAGAAGCTTTTTCAGGGCCAAGTATTAATCAAATTCTTTTTATTGGGAATATGGCTTTATCTAGCGGCGGAGCAAGCAATGGCTGTACAAATGATGTACAAAATAGTTCCTATTTTAATAACCAATCAGTAAATAGTAGAGGTGGTGCTATCTCTACAAGTGGGGGTAATTTTACTAATGTTGTTTTTGAAGGAAATCAATCTAATTTTGATGGAGGTGCATTAAGTATTAGTACACAATCTACAAGTATTAAACAAACAATATTCCGGAATAATAACAGTAAAAGTGGTAATGGAGGGGCGTTATCAACTTCGTCAGGAAATCTCTTGTTAAATGATGTTTTATTTTTAGGAAATCATGCTGGTATTGATGGTGGCGCTATCTATATTGATGACAGTATGGCAGTTGTTTTTACCAATATTACTGCTACCGGAAATAATGCAACTGTATTGGGCGGAGGTATAAGAACAGAAGGTACAGGCTCATTTGATATAGTAAATTCGATTGTTTGGAATAACCAAGACAGTACTGGAACAACAACTAGTTCATCAGCAATTAGTAGTTCAAATGCTGTTAATAATAGTTATAGCTTGATTCAAGGGTTTGGAACAACTGGTACGAGCAATTTAGATGAGGATCCAGAGTTTATAGTGATTGCTGATCCATCAACAGCTCCCAATATTATTGGTAACCCAAGGCTTCAATCAACATCGATGGCAATTGATACAGGTGACAACAGTCTTACTACGAGTACAATAGATCTCAATGGCCGAGATAGAATATTTAATTCAGCTATTGATATGGGTGCTTATGAATATTTTGAAGAGCAAGTTTTTAAAGATGGGTTTGAATGAGAACAAACACCGAAGGGTGCGGATCTATGTACCTGCCCGTTTTAGATAACAGGTAGGTTATATATTATAGCGGCGCGATATATCGCTTCGTATCTGTACTACCGTATTTTCTTAAGGAAATTTATAGACAACTTTGAGATTGTTAGTCACTTGGTTGGCAAGCATATAACTAATCGCATCGGGTTTGTTTAATAATTGCATCATCAGATTGTCATAATTAGGAAGGTTCTTGGGTGGTTTGCCTTTTCCGGTAAAGACCAAAGTGGTCCAATAGGCATTTAATTGGTTTTCAGATTTTCCAGTGATGCTGTGATAAAATTTGGCGCGAATGGCATTGTTTTTAATCTCAATAGGAGTGGCTTTATTGCCATTTGGAAAACGATTGGATTTAGCTAAAAATATATTGGCCACTTGCTGGTTATTTAAGCTCTCAACAACAGAATCTTTTGAAACAACCACAACTACCTGTGAATAAGAGGGCGGTGATTGGATCATAAGTAAGATGATGATTAGGGTAATAAATTTCATTTAAAATACCCCTTCCAATATGATTGTGAGGGCATTTCCATCTTTAGAAACTATACCGTTTTGTTGGATACGGGTTTTATCTTTTTCTTTGATGTTTTCTAGCTGAAATTTTAAGGATAACTTGGGTTTAATATCCCATCTTATGCCAACTCCTATACTATCAGTATATTTATTTCCTACAGGAGGTCCAGGAGGCTCGCCACCAGGCCTACCACCAGGAGGGTTGTTAGGTAACGGAGGTACAAAAAATGGAAAATGTTGTTTGAGTTTAACTCCATAAACATAAGGTGTAAAATTATTGAATCGATAGGCCAGTGATAAATAAGCCATGGCATCATCAGGTACCACTTTGGCGTCACTACTGGATATGCCTAGGTTTAATTGAAATTGATTAATATTTATTTCTGATTCTATGCTGGCAAGCAGTGACTCTCCTGAATCTGTAATAACTAAACGACTTGGTGTAGACAATGTGTACTGGGTTTCCAATAATGCTGCGCGAATCCAATAGTTGTCGCGTTGATAACGTGCCGAGATGAGTTTAATATTTTTATTGTCAACTTCATTAAGTCCATGGTTGCCTTTGCCTGCAGCCAATTGAAAATCCCAGTTTGCAGTTGATGTTGAGACATTTTTAATGATATCAATGCCTTTATAATCCGAATATCCACTTGCACCATTGCCTGGAATCAATGGCCTGGCCCAAAGGCGAGCATAGCCAATTTTTCTTAGTTCTATTCCTGATAATAACGGCATTTGGAATTTACCGATGCGCGCTTTTAAGTCATTACCAAGGTCATAACTCAGATAGGCCCAATCAAGATCTGTTTTAACAGATTTATTTCTATCAAGATTCGCCGAGCCTTGTACAAATACAGAAAAATTATCTGTGAAATTGAATTTAAGCTGCCCACCTAGTATAGAGTTATCAAAATTACCTTTATTTTTTTGGTGATTTCTACGTAAAGTGGAGTTGCCTGATAATTCCAAATCATCGTCCACATGAGTATAGTCAATGGAATAGTATCCATTTAATGAGAGTTTATCATCCCAATCAATCGCAAAAGAAACATTCACATACATCAACATGCAGACGAATAACGTTGCAGGTATGATGGATATTGGTTTTAATTGTTTGTTAAGCATATATTCCACTATGGGATTTCTGATAAATTAGTTAAGATATTGTAATCTATAACAATAATTACTCTATTCCAATAATTTAATGACAATTTTTCAAAAAATGTTGATAGTACCGCTGATAAGTATTGTTATTTATGCTAGTTTTATATTGTATGCTGATTCTCGCTATCGAAAAACCAGTGATGCAGTTGTTGAAATCCGTGATGATTATATTCCAATGTTAGACATTGCAGCAGGCAATAATAGTATTTTCAAAGAAATCAGTCAAACTTTTAAAGATGCTGTATTAGCTGGTGAAACCAGTTGGGTACATGATTCTGATGAGCTTAATGGGCAAGTAATTTATAATTTTTATCAATTTGAAAAGCATCCTCATATTGTTGATCTTATTTCTTTACGACAGGCTAAAGATTCTTTCAATCAATACTACACTATTTCTAAAACCTTTGCCTTGGCTATCATCAATGGTGATGATGTTGTTGGAAACAACAGTCTAAGTTCTGATACTCAGCAATCTTATAATCAAACAAAAGACAGCTTTTCTCAATTGAGACAGAATATATTCTTACAATTTAAAAAAAGCATCAATTCAACTAACCAAGACATGAAGCAGCTAGTATTTTGGGGAGGGATTGTTTCACTGATTTTAATTATGGTATTCACTACTGTGACAATCATTACCTCACTTACAACCAGGAAAAATCTATGGTTGTTAAACAGAAGAATGAAATCATTGGCAACTGGTGGAACGGATTTTTCTAAACGCTTGAAACCAACCAGTAGAGACGAGTTAGGCACTTTGATTTATTGGTTTAACCAACTATCAATAAAGCTCGAAGGTGAACACAAACAACTAGAAATTATATCAAACACAGATAAATTGACACAACTTAACAACAGAATGTGTACCGATAACTTTATTGCCAAGGTATTACCTGACTCCAATTCAAGTACTAAGCCTCTTTCAGTCGTAATCGTTGACATAGATTTTTTCAAGTCCATTAATGATAAATATGGACATCAAATCGGTGACGAGGTGCTAGTTGCCTTTGCAGATATTCTTCGAAACAACTTCAGAGACAGTGACTTTGTTGGTCGTTGGGGAGGAGAAGAGTTCATTATCGCATTAGTCGATACCAAATTAGAAACTGCTAAAAAATTAATAGAACGATTGCGTATCACAATTCAGTCTCACAATTTTGACAAGGTAGGACAAGTGACCGCCAGTTTTGGCTTGACGCAAGCCAATAGCGCTGACGATATTGATAGTCTATTTAAACGCATAGATGATAATTTATACCAAGCCAAAGAAAGTGGTAGAAACCAGGTGATTACAGATGAAGAATAATATTATAGTTTTAACATTTGCTTTATTGATTGGCTTTCAGGCCCTTACTAAAGTGCAAGAAAATCAACAGGGGTTGCTAAAAACAAAGTTAACTCCGCTAGGTGCAATACGAGTTGGGAATGATAAAGATATACCAACTTGGATAGGAAGTT
>Ga0209345_10003127_pt1 | contig 17314 bp, 10 predicted proteins | sample Cruoilmetagenom7_FD_187294 | JGI IMG/M metagenome (GOLD analysis project Ga0209345, IMG submission 187294) | Oil polluted marine microbial communities from Coal Oil Point, Santa Barbara, California, USA - Sample 7 (SPAdes) (version 2) | ecosystem: Environmental > Aquatic > Marine > Oil seeps ...
GAGGATCAGCTCATCAATCGTAAGGGATCCATCAAGATCCGGGACCTGCTCCAGGAAGGCTTTTTTTATCCCATTGCGAAAAGTAAAATCTCCCGAGTCTGAAGATATCCTCCCCATCAGGATTTTTAAAAGCGTTGTCTTCCCCGTTCCATTTCTGGCAATCAGGGCTGTCTTATCTCCACGGGCCAGCCCGAAGGTAAGTCCCTCAAACAGAACCTGCTCGCCAAATGATTTTGAAAGATTCTCTGCAGAAAAGTAATTCATCTCCAATCATCGAATTTCCGTGAAGTTAATACTTCCCAAATTATACATTAACAAGTTCTGCAGGATCTTTTGATTTATCTAATATTCATATTGGAAGATAAGTGAATAGATCTTACCAATTTGTATCATACTTAAAGGTAACATACCTTTTGGTATGATGAATGATATTTTGAACCTGGCAGAAAAAATTGGGACTGCATCCGGACTGAAATTCATTATTTGTATTGACGAGTTCCAGAATATTTCAGAATTTGATGATCCTTTGGGATTCCAGAAAAAAATGAGATCCTTCTGGCAAAAGCACCGGAATGTATCCTATTGCCTTTATGGTAGCAAACGACATATGATGATGGAGGTTTTTACTTCACCCTCTATGCCATTTTACAAGTTTGGGGATATTGTGTTCCTTGAAAAGATATCAGTGCAAAACTGGATAACATTTCTTCAAAAAAGATTCACCCAAACCGAAAAAAAAATTGACAAGACTAATTCAAAATTAATCGCTGAGCTTGTCGACTGTCATCCTTATTATGTTCAGCAACTGGCACAACAATCATGGTTAAGGACGGATATAATTTGTAACAGTGATATAATTCTAGAGGCTTTCGAAAATCTGGTCCTCCAATTAAGCCTCCTGTTTCAGTCCCTCACAGATGGATTGAGCAACAGCCAAATTAACTTCCTTCGAGCATTAATAAACAAGGTTGAACATTTGAGTTCTCAGAAAACTCTTTTGAATTATAAGTTGGGAACTTCGGGAAATATCTTAAAGATCAAAAAAGCATTAATCAGGAAGGAAATAATAGATATCCAGGGTAGTAACATCACTTTTCTTGACCCACTTTACAAATATTGGTTGGAGAAATACTATTTTAAGATGTAATACATTCCGGCAATCTCGCCTTCATCCTGAATGAGATGGTTCTTTTTAGTCATATTTCAAAGTCCTGGCAGGTTTTGTTTGAGCCGCTTTGAGTGTCTGGCCGCTAATTGTTAAAAGTCCAACGATAACAACGATAAACACACCGGCCAGAATGGTACCAATCCCGAAATCCACCCTCTTTGTCAAATACTGCAACCATAAATTATTTACCAGGTATGCAATGATGCCACCAATAACTGCAGCAATTCCCATCAACCACAAGTATGATTTTGAAACCAGGATGACGATATGACTGACTTCTGCACCAAATACTTTCCTGACACCGATCTCCCTCAGCCGTGTTTGGGTACTGTAGGTAGCCATTCCAAGCAGTCCGAAGCCGGCAATTATGATGGCCAGCAGTGATGCAAAACCAACGGTATACATAATATCCTCAAAGAAGGTATAGTAAAACCTTATCCTGTCATCAAGGAAATCTCCATTAAAATCATGGATTGGATCAATTCTTTTCCAGGTTCTTTCCAGTTTGCTGACAGTAGCCGCCATATCAGGCGAATCCAGACGCAGGAAAGCATGATAATGCCTGTCAGGAACATATCTTAACAGCATGGGCTTCAGGTTAAGAAATACTGCTACGTACTGATAATTCTTTATGATACCAATTATTTCGACCATGGTTGAATCATTCAGGATCAGGGTTGTCCCAAGAGCTTCCTGCGCAGTTCCCAGCTGGAAATGTTCAACGGTCATTTCACTGGCAATTACAAATTTCTCATTTTCTGTGCTCATATTATCAGGAAAGTTTCTCCCTGCAATCAATTCCAATCCCATGGTTTCAATATAATTTTCATCCGCTGAAAAATAATTGGCATTATATTTTTCATCTTCCATATTCAATCTTATATCAACCCCCTGTAAATTTCCCTCACCCGGAATGTGTGATGATGCAGTTATATTAACCACTTCAGGTAGCTGACTGTATTCATCTTTTACCTTGTTGAAATCTTTTCCCTGCAGATTTATATCATAGACCACTTCAGAATCAAAACCCATATCAGCATTGATCATGAAGTTCATTTGCTTGAAAATCAATAGAATTGAAATGATGAATACCATAGAGAACACGAACTGTGTAACAAGCAATATTTTCCTGAGGGTAATGCGGCTGAAAAATCTGACGTTGGTAATACCCTTAAGTACAAAGATCGGTCTAAAGGCAGAAATGAAAACAGCAGGCAGAACACCTGAGATTAAACCGGTAACCAGTGCAAAGATCAAGAACCAGAAATAAATTTTTATATTCTGCTCGGGCCTGATCTCAAGCAGCGACATCATTTGCATACCGGAGAAAGCCGGTAATAAATACTGTAAAAAGGCGAATGCCAGGATCAGTGAAATGACAGCTATCACTACTGCTTCAAGCAAAAACTGAACGATCACCTGGGATCTGGTGGCTCCAAATGTCTTTCTAACACCAACTTCTCTCGCCCTTAACATGGAACGGGCTACCGAGAGGCTGGTATAATTAAAGGCAGCAGAAATAATAATAACCAATGCCAATCCACCCAAAAACAATATGAATACTTTGGGCATAAAAGCGCCTATTTCATTGGCCATCAACGGACCCGGGACTATTTTGTCGAGTGGCTGGAGATAGAAAGATAATTTATGCTCATCATCGTCTTTGTACTTCTCAATACCAATCTGATCAAGTATTTGCTGTATGTTACCAAGGTCAGCATCTTCGTGGAGAAGAATATATATCCAGCTTCCAGAAGTGCTTGACCAGTTGTTGACAAATCTTGGCTCATCCCTGTTCATATCAAGGATTTCAAGGGTAGACATGGATACCAATGCTTCAAACTGGAGGTGGGATTTTTCGCTCGTTCTGGCCATCACGCCTTTCACCTCATATGCTCCGAGTGTATCGATCTCAATAAACTTTCCTATAGGATCCTCATCGCCAAAAAACTTATCGGCAGTTTCCCAGCTTAGGACCAATGTATATGGTTCGTCCAGAATCCCTTCAACAGAACCATCCTGTAACTGAAAATCAAATACATCAAAGAAATCAGAGCTGGTATATAAACCATTAAATGACAGGCGTGTATCATTATACAGCCCTTCCCCTCCGAAAGTATTATTCAGAATAACCACCTTTTCTGCAATGGCATAATTATCGCGAAGCTCAATACCTAAAGCATAAGGATTGGAAGCCATCTTCAGGGACATCTCAAATAGACTATCCACCTGCTGAATCCTGTAGATCCGCGTACTTTTTGTATGCATCTTGTCATAGGAAAACTGGTCCAGGATGACCACAATGATGAGCATGCAAACCGACATGCTGAGGGATAGTCCAAGAATGTTTATTAATGAAAATCCTTTATATCTGATAACATTTCTGAAGGCAGTAAGTAGGTAATTTTTAATCATAATTCTATTTTATCAATTTCTGGCTGGGGAAATTTTATCCATGTTTAAAAGGGTGATTCGCTATCCACCAGGAGTGTTATAAAGCTGTTAGATTCGGCAAAAAAGGTCGTTGTCCCATTCCTCACCCAGGCTCTTCGTCCTTTAGACATACTGCTTTTATCATTGGTTACAAAAATAGTCACCCTTCTTACGTCAGAAGGCAAGCCTTTCAATGTTGCCATCCTGGAGGGTCCGTTATTTACCACATGGACAACATACATTCCCCTGTCGTTGTCTCCCAGCGCTGCACAGGTAATATTGTCCTTATCTGCCTGCACCGGCATGGCAAAAAGATCCTCCGGCATATCTGCAATCTGTTTGAAATTCCAGAACCGTTGGGTTGGAGTCAGGGGAACATTTACTTCTCCGAATACACCACCCCCAATCATTGGTGAATAATCTGCAGTGAGCTGCCATTGAAGGATAGATTCAGGTTGGCAGATCTTCAATATTCTCACGTACAGATTCATCTCCGCCATGGCATAGGTGGATTCGCTAAAAATATCTGGATACAGCCATGCTCCGGCATCCATGCTTCCCTCTCCCACAAGGAGTGGCAGGTTCATTCTTTCTGCAGCCTGGAACCATCTTCCAAGGTTCTCATCCGTATAACCCCTCCAGGAATGGAAGGATACAGCCCCAATATACTTATGGGTTGATTTATCATTCATCGCTGCCTCAATAAAGGGCCAGCCGTTGGCATCTGCTGTGTCCCCAAGAAGTAAAGTAGTTTTTATTCCCCTCGATTCCAGGTATGCCCCAAGCCCTGTGATCAAACTGGCATGTTCTTCCGCTGTCTGCCTGACATATATACCCAGATCAGACTCATTAAATGAAAACATGGCGAACTCAAACCCGTAATGGTCTTTTACATATTGAATATAATCTGCTATCGATTTATAGATCTGATCCGTCTTACTTCTATTAAGAGGATTTCCCCTGAGCCCGCCGGGCTGTGGACCAAAAGTCCTTCTTCCTTCAATGGCCCAATCCGGAGCTGACCAGTCAGATAGAATTACCGGCATCCCCAGTTTGTGAAGACGCTGGGCCATTTTCATGGCTGCTTCCACCTGCGGATGTAATTCCCCTTTCCTGGCTTTCTCAATGGGATTTTCGCTTTCTTCAGGATGCCAGAAACGCCATGGCATTTCAACCCTGCCCCACCTTACATCCATGTTCTCAAGGCAATAGTCGATAACTGCCGGATCTGAATCAGGGTTCTGAAGCCTGAAGTTTCCACCGAAGCCTTTGAAAGGGCGTCCTGTCTTGTTTGTATCAAGGGCCAGCACCGCAGGTGACATGTCAGCAACACCGGATGCGCTTACAAAAAATGATTTATATACTGAGGTGCCTGATTCAAGGTTACCGGTCATCAAAGCAAAATAAATTTCAATATTGCTGTTGTTGTCAGATGGGTCCTTCCTGACAATAATGTGGGTTTCTTCGTTCACTGTGATTTTCAGGTCCCTGAATCTCCCTTTGATATTCAGTCCCATGGAGGTCCCTCGTAGGATCTCATCCGGACATTCAGGGAACACTCCTCCCGCCTTTTCATGATTTGCCTCAATAAGTTGAATAGTGTTTTCATCATATTTTAATCCTGGTAAATCCATCATGAAAAACGTGCCTATTATGGCAGTATCGGCTTCATTCCTGAAGTTGATTCGAACATTGGCCCTGCCTGCCCCCAATGCTTCCACCGACTGATTATAGAAAAAATCATCTTTGCTGATATTGGTATATTGGGTATTCCCTTTTCTGTTATACTGGTACCTTGCTTCCTCTTTGGCGGTTTTAAACTTTTCCGACCATTCTACCCCAACCAGGCCGAGGGAACTGTTTAGTTCCATCAACTCCCCGTCCAGCCTTATTCCGCTTATATTACCCCATGGATATACCTCGGGCTGTGCGAATGCTGATGATATACTTAAAAGACATATCGATATACAAAGGTTAATTTTTTTCAATATTTTATATTTTCTGTGTACGCGTTTTCCCAAGAAAGATACATAAACAAATCTGAACTTTCCCCAATAAAACAAGATGGCTGGTTAGGTAGCAGAAATTGTAATAAATTGCAGATCTCAAATATTCATTTATGAAAATCCTAAAAATGATAACAAGGAAATTTATTAAGTATACACTTGGTTTATCATCCCTGATTTTCCTATCAATACCTCATTTATTCGCCCAGGATGGCCAGAACAAAACATCTGTATCTGGAGGTGGTTCTTTTTGGCTGGAACCACTTTGGGCTACTCAAATAGACCCAAGATGGAAAGCTGGTGAAGTTTTAGGTGATGTGGAAGATGGGATTACTGCTGAGTTCGTTGAATTCTCTGCCGATGGCAAACTACTGGTAACCGGAAATGGTCAGGGAGAAGCATTTGTTCTCAACTCAGCCGATGGCACAATCAAGCATACATTTACCTATATTACTGAAGAAGAAGTTAGTAGCCTTGACGAGGAATTGGTGTCTAACATCTCCGGCGGATTCACCAAATCTCTGGAAGCCGAGTGTGGAGCCTTTACACCCGATGGCCGGTTTTTGGTACTGGGGGGCAATCTTAATGGAATCAAAATATTTGACCTTACTGACGGTTCATTGTTCAAGCATATTGAGGTCAAAGAAGAAGTTGATGGCCTAAATATATCACCTGATGGCCGGTATTTTGCCCATGCTTCCTTTCGCTCCGTTAATGTCTTAGGAATATCTAATTGGAAAATTATTCAAAATGTTGGATACGGCAACGATAGCAGGGGCAGCGTTGTTAATTCCATAGATTTTACCGCTGATGGAGAATTTATGGTCATTGCCGGTAATGCTGGGAATGTGATGCTGGTTAGAACCAGCGATTGGAATACAGTAGGAGATGGCCTGATCCCGGATGCGACATCTGTTAAATCCGTTCGGTTTTCACCGGACGAGAGACTCATTGCTGCAGGTAATGGTGGTGGTGAGGTAACTGTCTGGCGCACCTGGGATATGTCTTTAGCCTTTCAATTCTCCAGTATGGTCTATATCGAAGCAGTCGCCTGGAGTTCTGATGGGCGTTACCTGTTAGCAGGAGGCCGGGATGATGGAGAGGGACGCATATTGGTCTTTCGCACCAGGGACTGGCAAATGGTCGGCAATCCAGCTGTTCTGGCAGATGGTGCCAGCATCGAGTACATAGATGTTCATGGTAATATAGTAGCCATAGCCGGTGAGGACGCACATGTCCGGCTCTACCGTATCAAAACCTTACACCAGTAGACATGGACCATATAAAGCAGTACATCTATACATGTTGCTTATTGCTTTTTGTTATTTCAAGCTCAGCACAATACAGGCATTCCCAGTTTGATCCTTATGACTTCAATGCAAAAGGAGATGGAAAAACCCTGGACACTGAAGCCATACAGGCGGCCATTGATAATTGCCACAGATCCGGAGGCGGAAAAGTCTATCTGCAGGGTGGCCATTTCCGTTCCGGTACCATCTTTTTAAAAGATAATGTAACCCTGTTTATTGAAGCCGGAGCAACATTGCAGGCCAGCGATGACCTGGATGATTTCCCCAGCACAGTTTCTAATTATCCATCCTATTCAAAAGAAATGGAAACACTGAAAGCTTTCATCTTTGCTGAAGGTGTCAGCAACATTTCCATTGCAGGGAAGGGAAAGATTGATGGGAATGGTGATCACTGGGTCGATGGTCCCTACGGCTCACCATCTTTCAGCAAACGTCCGCGCATCCTGCATTTGCGTGGTTGCCAGAATATATCAGTCAGAGATATTACCCTGGCCAACTCTGCTTCCTGGGTCCAGTCTTACCAGGCCTGTTTCAACCTGTTGATAGATGGCATAACCGTTGACAGCCGTGAAAACAAGGATATTGAAAAAGAACGCTATGCAGAGGTGCCTGGGAGAAATACTGACGGACTTGACCTGGTTGATTGTGAGAAAGTCCGAATATCCAATTGCTATATCAACAGCGGAGATGATGCCATTTGCCTGAAGAGCCTGTCCCATGAAAAGGCCTGCCGTGACATTATCATCAGCAATTGTGTGGTATCCTCAAATGCATCTGGAATTAAGATTGGTACAGAGACCAGTGGTAGAATAGAGGATATAAGCATACAGAATTGTGTGGTTTACGATACGCGCGTTGACGCCCTCAGTTTCATGACCGTTGACGGGGCCCGGATGGAAAGAATCACAGTTTCGAACCTGACTTGCAGGAACGTTAAGGGATCAGCCATTTTTATCAGGTTGGGTAACAGGAATCGAACTTATCGTAAGAATGCTGTTGTCAATACTCCTCATTTAAAAGACATAATTATTGACAATATCCAGGGAACAGGGATTTCAGCAGATTATGGTTGCATTATAGCTGGCTTGAAGGATATTCCGGTAGAAAACATTCTGATCAGTAATGTTAACCTTGTGTTCGATGGAGGTGGAAAAGCCAAAGATACGTTCAGAGAGATCCCGGAAAATGAACAAAGCTATCCCAACGGAAAGATTTTTGGAATCTTGCCAACATACGGGTTTTATATTCGTCATGCCAATAATATAACCCTGAGAGACATACAATTGAGAACCACCAGTGAAGATGAGCGTCCGGCTGTATTTTGTAAAGATGTCTGCATGTTGAGAATATCAGGATTGATGGCCGGGGCTTCCCTGAATTCACCCCAGCATATCCGCCTACTCAATACTAAGGATGTGACAATCTCCCAGTGCTTCCCCAAAGATCCTGTACCTGTATTTTTATCAGTTGAGGGAGAGAAATCCGGGGGGATTGTACTGATAAACAACCGATTGAAAAATGCTAAGACAAACCTGGTACTGGAAGAGAGATTGGCAACTAATACTGTGACTGAAATCGGTTCCCTTAAACATTGAAAACGGACATATTCGATGTGCAAAATGCCAGTTCAAAGCACGCAAAATTTCAATCCTGTTGTTTAGATAGTTAGATCTTTGTATATTTCGTCTTTGAATTAACACATAAATGCTCATGAAACGCAGAAAATTTATTCAGAACAGCCTCGCAGGCGCAGCATTACTCGCAGCATTTCCATATGAACTGTATGCAGGAACAAAAAAATTGTATCCCTACGACAGGGTTCAGCTGGGTAGTACTGGGATTGAAATGTCGAGGGTGGCTATGGGCACTGGAACACGTGGATTTGGAGGAGCTTCAAACCAGACCCGGATGCTGGGGATAAAGGGAGTCTCGGACCTGCTTCGTGCGGCATATGATGAAGGTATCAACTTCTTTGAAACTGCTGATCAGTATGGTTCTCATCCCCATCTTAAGGAGGCAATGAAGAAAATTGACAGGGAAAAGCTGGTTATACTCACAAAAACCAACTCCACTACTTACCAAAATGTGAAAAGTGATCTCGAGCGGTTCAAAAATGAACTTGGAACAGATTACTTTGATATTGTTCTTTTACATGCCATCACCGATCCAGCCTGGAATAAGAATATGAAAGGTGCAATGGATGCCTTAAGCGAAGCCAAGGAAGAGGGAACCATACGGGCTCACGGCATTTCATGTCATTCCATTGGTGCTTTGGAGACCGCAGCTGATGAGCCATGGGTTGAAGTTGACCTGGCAAGATATAATCCAGGTGGGATAGCTATGGATGCTGATGTGCCAAAGGTTCAGGAGGTGTTGACCCGGATGAAGAAAAATGGAAAAGCCATTATTGGGATGAAAGTATATGGTCGTGGCCAACTGGCAGACAAAAAGGATGAATGCCTCGAATTTCAAACCGGGTCAGGTCTGACCGACCATTTTACACTTGGTATTGAAAGTTATGAGCAATTACAGGACATTCTAAAGAGGTATCCAGAGGCCAGCGTCAGGGGTTAAAGCTTGTTAAAGCTGAATTCTTTTCTTTTTCCAATTACCAGCTCCCGATTGATTTTAAATCTGCCGAATCAAATCTTTTTGTATCACCAGGAAGGGGTGAAAATACAACAGAGATATCTAGCTCCTTTACACCTTCCAGATAAACTGTGAGTTTTTGAATGCCCCTGTTGGGATTGTTGAATCTCGATTGCGGAGATGTGGGCAGCGGTTTCGCCTCCAATACCGAAAAACGGGCATTCTCCTCATCGCAAAATAATTCCACTTTCAGCTGTTTTCCATGCAGCGACAGGATGGCTGACCTGCCTTTTTCACCAATGTCAATTTGTGATGAGGTATGCATAAACCAGTAGATCCGGGATGGATTTTTACAGACGATCTCATCACGTAATAGTATTCTGCTCCTGTCATCAAATATCATTGTCCCACGTATAACCTTTTCGGCCTCATGTTCATACGCCTCGCTCATATCAATCACGGAAAAAGCCATATCATTTTGTGAATGGAAATTGATTATCCTGCTTTCCGCCCGTGGCAGCTGGTCTGAAAGTGAATCGGGATTGATGAGAAGGGTGTTTTGCCCTTCGGCCCGGACCCGGTAATACTGGTAACCCATGCTGTTTCGTGCTCCCTTTGTAAAATAACCAGGGTTGGAATATTTGTCTCCTCCCAGAAGTTCCACCCATCGCTCCCCAAGAGCATCCAGAACAAAGGTTCCCGTATTCAGATGGCCATGTGTAGCCATGTTGTTACCTCCTTTTAAGGCGATAAACAAGGCATTGTTACTCCAGTCGCTTCGGTGTGAGGCTGTCTCATTTCTAATAAACCACATGTCCAGCGGAATGGTTTCTCCCTCACTCCGACTATCCAGGAGAGACTCGTCATACCAGAGCATGTCATATACTTTTGCCCGGGGTTGATGGGCCTCCATAAAGTCTTTTCTGATTTTCGCTATTTTGGGGTCTTTAAATTTCCTGGCAAACCAGAAAAATTCCGGACTTATCCTGATGGTTTCGCCGGCATTCCCAAAATTAAAGGCACCTCCGGGGCCGGACATATAAAAGGGGAAATATGCTGTTGTGGCCAGGCCTGGTGTCTTTCCCAGGCCATAATCTGTCCCGGTGGCCGATTCAAATGCTGCTATACATTCAACCACTGACTGGACTCCCCAGTACCAGTATTTTACGCCTTCAATACAACCTCCATCGGGCGCAAGCTCCTTAAGGTAGTTTTCCCAGTATTGAATGGCCGAATGTATAACATTTCCACAAAGCTCCTCCATTCCATCTTCATCACAAATGGCCAGAGAAACCATCATTAGTCCGGCATTAATAGAGCTGTTCCAGTTGTCAAAACCTGTGATCTTATTGTTCTGATAGGGAGTTCTCTGCGTGGGATTCTGATAGGCCACCATGGCCAGTTCCAGTGCTTTCTCCTTAACGGAATTGACGATCTGAAGCTTCTGCTTCTCATTCAGAAACTGATAGAACCAATCAAAACCAATGGCAAAACCCTTTGTGATATAAGCAATATCCAAAAACTGCGTAGTAGGATTCCAATGATCAAAGTTTACATAGGCTTCAAGCTCCTGCCAGGCACGTTCAGCATATTTGGTTTCTCCTGTGAGCTGGTAAATCAGTCCAAGTGGCAAAAGACGATTTTGTAGCTCGTGACGCATAGGTTTGTCTACACTGGGAAGATTCAAAATTTCATCAGCCTCAGATTTTAGATCTGCAAACCACTTTTGATAAAATTTATCCTCTGTTAGTTTCTCCTGCAACTCATTAACAGTTCCCGGGGTAATCAATATCCGCGGATGCCCCTTTCTGGCATGCCGATTGATCACATCTCCAACTACTGCATAGCCTTGGGGGCGGGAAAAAATATTCTCTGCCATATATACCCATTGATCTAATGTTTTAAAGGGTGTGGTTTCCTCGAATGCAAAATTCATCAGCTTTGCCATATCCGGATTGGGGCTAAGAGGATTTATATCAGCCCTTGGGAAGAAGGCCGGACCCTGGTTTTGATCGCATGCAAATATTAACATGCTCCCCAGAATGGCTATTAAGATGGTTCTCACCATAATTAACAGAAATAGCTTAGAAAACTTGAAATTCCTGTAAGCCCACTGTTTCATTGGAATTTCCTTTTGTTTATAATATTAAGAAAATTGCTTGAGATTCTCTATTTTAGAATTCTGGTTTGAGGGATGGAGGACACACTAAGGACCTTACAATCGACCAGGCACATCAGGCCTTTACGAGCCTGCTACATAAAGACTTTATGAAAGGACCAGCCATTTCAATCGCATTGCTCATGTTTCTGCTTCTCTCAGGGCAGGCAGAAAATCCTATCGTTCCCAAACTCGGTGTCAATGATCCTCATATCAGGATCTTCGATGGAAAAGCCTGGCTATCAGCCAGCCACGATAAGTCTGCCGAAAATCAAGGATTCATCATGGAAGACTGGTGGCTCTGGTCCTCTGATGATCTGGTGAACTGGAAGCAGGAATCTGTACTTAAACCGGAAGAAACTTATATCGGTGAAGCATTCCAGGGCTGTTGGGCGACCGATATTGCCAAGCGAAATGGCAAATATTACTGGTATTTTTCCGAAAGAAATGAGCAGACTGGTGTGATGGTTGCCGATTCACTGACAGGTCCGTGGACAGACCCACTTGGTAAACCTCTTCTTACAGCAGAACTGACACCAACACATGAATACGATCCTGGGATCTTTGAGGATGACTCCGGGGACTTCTACATCATTTTTGGAGTATGGGATTTCTATATTGCAAAACTGAACGAAGACATGATTTCCCTGGCGGAAAAGCCAAGGAAAATTACCATTCACAACCCACGTGGACCATATAACCAGGATGGGAAGAACCGAGAAAAACCTACCGATGATAAACCATTCCTACATTCATTCAATGGGAAATACTACCTTTCATGGGGTTGTTTTTATGCCATGGCCGACAATGTTTACGGCCCTTATGACTATACCGGTTCGGTTTTGGAAAAAGAAAGCTTTGCACCAGGGTACGAAGAACCAACCTGGCCGAACGGTTTTAAGCAGGGGCGGCATGGTTCCTTTTTCCAATGGCACAACCAGTGGTATTTTGCCTATTGTGACATCAGCCAGACAAGCAACCGGTATTTTCGTGATACCTTCATCAGCTATGTTCATTACAGGGAAAATGGTGAGATGGCCTTGATACGGGTAGATGGAACAGGTGTTGGCAGGTATAATGCTGAGCAGGGTCCTATAGAGGCGGAAGATTACTTTATGGCCTCTGATATTATGAAGATTGAAAATGAAGAAGGTGGTTTTAAAGTCGGCAGCATTGATGATGGAGATTACCTGGTTTACAACAATATATCGAGTCTTGAAAACAAATCCATTCTACAGATCAATGCCTCAAATGTTGGAAAAGCAACCATTGAGGTTCACAAAGACGGTCCCAATGGTAAGCTGCTGGGGTCCTGTTCCTTGAGTAAAGAAAATACAAAAGGAAGGAATTATTACGAATTTAATATTACAAAATCTGAAGAGTTCCAGAACCTTTGTTTTGTATTTAGAGGCAAGGGAATGAACCTGCTGGAGTTCGATACATTTTCCTTCAAATGAATTTAGCATCCATAAGGTATGTAAATGGCAGCTCCATATGATCAAGAATGTACCTATCCTTATTTGCTTATCCTGTATACTGATAGCTTGCTGCTCAGGGCCATCACCTGATCCCTTTTCAGAGGAAGACTTCAAGAACCCGCCGAACGAATACAAACCAATGCCATTCTGGCATATCAACGGTGAGATGACCACAGATGGCATATGGAAACAAATGAAAGATGCCCGAGATCTCGCTGGATTTACTGGAGTCAGCGTACTGCCCTTATCCCCCAGAAAGGGGAGGAGTCCGGGTACACTTCCAAAATTCATGACAGAGGATTATTTCGACCGCTTCCAGGATGTGCTTGATGCAGCGGAATCGCTTGATATGCAGGTAATTTTATACGATGATAATGATTTCCCAAGTGGTATGGCGGGTGGGAGAATAGGAGAATTGTTCCCGGAACATACCATGAAAAGGCTGGATAAAACTGAAAGAGAGGTAAGCGGTCCGTCCACGCATGTCGATTCTATTCCGGAAGGAACATTAATGGCAGCAGTGGCCATGAATATGGAATCATTCCACCGGATCGAGATCAGCGAATTTGTACAGAATGATGTCCTGACCTGGGAGGTTCCCGAGGGAGACTGGAAGGTTATGATGTTCAATATGGTCAAAGACAGCTGGCATAAATCCTACCCGGTGGTGGATTACCTGGACACCACGGCGGTAAGGCACATGATTAACCTGACCTACGATGAATATGAAAATCGTTTTGGCAATTATTTCGGGAATATAATCAAGATGACATTTTTTGATGATATAGGATTCTGGCGGCATCCGCGAACCTGGACCGGCCTATTCAATGAAAAGTTCATTGAACTGAACGGCTATGACCCAAAACCATATTATCCGGCTCTGTGGTACAATATCGGATCCGAAACCGAATCAGTACGCCATGCATTTTTTAACACCAGGGCCGAATTACTTGCCGAAGGATTTCCAAAGCTGGTGGGGGATTGGGCAAAAAAGCGTGGCCTGAAAGATACCGGCCACCCTCCTGGCAATTACGACCCGACACCCATTGACATGAACGGTGATATATTCAAATTCTACCGGCACACAGCTGTTCCGCTGACCGATGCCATCATCCGTTACCAGTTTGGGCAAAACGGGCATAAGCTGATCAGCTCTGCGGCCGATTATTATGATCGGCCTGTGGTCTCTACCGAAATTTACGGGGCATTCAGGGAACATTTGTTCGATTCCCTTATGCTTTACCGACCCATGATGGAGTTATTTGCCCGGGGTATAAATTTTGTTATTCCTCATGGATTGTGGTACAATCCCGATCCGAATACCATTCATATTCAGCCACTGGTTTCACCATATAGCGAGAAAATCGCCCAGGCACTTCCCGCATATTCCGAATTTGTCGGGCGTTGCTGCTTGCTATTGCAGGATGGCAAACGAGTGGCCGACATCGGGGTCATGTACCCCTTCGAAAACCTTGCAGGATGGTTCAGGTTCGAGGATCCAGATAATCCACGTCAGGGATTTTTTATATCCCCTGAGACCGACTACCAGGATATTAGCGGACTGCTTACCAACGAAATCCGGCAGGATTTTACTTTTGTCCATCCTGAATATTTCCTTAATGAAAAATACGTGATTGAAAAGGGTGCTGTTAGACTGAAAAATGATGAAAATGCACAGAAATATAAAGCTCTGGTTATCACAGGATGTAATATAATTTCTTACATGACACTTGAAAAAATCAGGGATTTCTACCAAAATGGGGGAATGGTGATAGCCACCACTCAGCTACCTTATAAATCGGCAGAAATGGGCGAAGACAGCAGGGTAATTGATCTGGTACAGGAAATATTCGCTATCAACCCACTCGCTCAGGATACTACCAGGATACAGAAAAATTCAAATGAGATTGGGGGTCTTTCGATATTTATTCCTGATCCCGACAGAAGCAACCTTGCAGAAGCCCTGAAAAGCAGAATTACGTCTGATGTTGAATTTATACCAAACCCCGTATTATCTACTGATTTTGGCAAATTCTCATACATACATAAGATAAAGCAGGGCAGGCATATATATTATTTTGCCAATTCCAGCGACGATAAGCTGGATACCGAAGTTTTATTAAGAGGGAAGTTATCGTTGGAGGAATGGAACCCTCATACCGGTGATATTGCAAAAGAAATAGAAACATCATTCGTCGAACGGGACAACCAGCAATATACCAGAATAAATATCAGTCTGAATCCGGTTAAATCAGTGTTTTTCATCTCAAAATAGATTTACACCCTGTATACGTACTATCCTGTGACACTAATGGATTAGTCCTGCCAGAAAAGCGTTTGTAAGGAAAATATATATCCCGAGGAATAATATGATTTCTAGCTTACATTTTGTATATTGCATTTTGTAACTAACAAATTGTGATAAAATGAAGAAGCCTCAAACCCCATTTCCAGCGACTGGGTACTTTGGCCCGGCCTATTTTTGTGACCGGGATAAGGAGCTGGATCAGCTGAAAAGAAATATTCAGGGCGGGAATTCAACAACTCTGATTGCATTAAGAAGATTGGGGAAAACTGCACTGATCAGGCATCTTTTCTACCATCTTCGCTCAAAATACATTACCATCTATTTGGATATATTGCCTACTGAATCACTCAGTGATATGCTGAACCAGCTTTCTATGGCTATAGTTTCCGAATACTCGGATAAAAGTACTTTGGGTAAGAAGGTCTGGCAAATGATCAGGTCTCTTCGCCCTGTAATAAGCTATGACGCACTGAGTGGAGCACCCTTGATAAGTATAAAAACAAACCCAGATGAAAGCAGGAAATCAATCGCAGAATTATTCCTCATTCTGGAAGAACAGGCAAAACCTGTGGTCATTGCCATTGATGAATTTCAGCAGATCCTTGAATACCCTGAGAAACAAACGGATTCATGGCTTCGCTCCATGGTCCAGAAATTAAAAAACGTTAGCTTCATTTTTTCCGGGAGTCAGCAGCACCTGATGACCGATCTATTCGCAAATCCTGGGCGCCCGTTTTTCAGGAGCACTCAATTCATGAAAATTGGTAAGCTCCCTGATCAAATATACCGGGATTTTATCCTTCATAAATTCCGTCAGCATTCCAAATCCATTTCTGAAGAAACCGTTTCTGAAATGTTGAAATGGACTGACCTTCATACATATTATGTTCAGTTATTGTGCAACAGGGTATTTTTATCCACCGGAAAACAGGTCACTTCCGGGAAATGGAAAGAGGAAGCCACTAAGATTCTGAAGGAGCAGGAATTTGTTTTTTTCGGATACCGGGAGATGCTGACAAAGCCCCAGTGGAAGCTTTTAAAAGCAATTGCCATGTCGGGCAGGGTATACCACCCCACCTCATCAGACTTCATGGCCAGGTACTATCTTGGAAGTTCTGCCACTGTCCTCCGTTCACTTCATTCCCTGTTAAGAATGGAATTGATTTATAAAGAGAATGACAAAGATGGCAATTCATATTATGGTATATATGATGTGCTGTTTGGCAGGTGGATCAGCAGGTGAATAATCCAAATATGCTATCTTTGGGGCCATCAAAACGATCGAAATGAAACAAAATCTTAGAGTACTACTGCTTGTTCCTGTTTTTCTTTTACCAGTGATTTTCTTTTCATGCCGGAAGGCGCCGGTAGATTTTGCAGCGTCAGACAAATACAGACTAGTTTGGACGGATGATCCTACGACTACCCTTACCATTGCCTGGGACCAGCTTGATGGCACTACAGCGGATGTATATTATGGCCCCGTTGACCAGGGACGCAAGTACTGGAAATATGCCGGATCCGTGTCTCCGCAGGATGAAATGAACAGATATGATATGCATACACGATTTGCAAAATTATCCGGACTTTCACCGGGCATGAACTACTATTTTGTGATAAAGGACGAAAAAGGAGTCAGTAAACGGTACTGGTTCAAAACAGCACCCGACAAACCCGAACCATTTGCTTTTGTTGCCGGGGGTGATACCAAAAGTGAGGACGAGCCTCTGGAGGCAGGAAGGGCCAGCAACAGGCTGGTGGCAAAATTGAGACCCCTATTTGTCATTTATAACGGCGATTTTACCAGCGGTGACGGGACTAACCCGGAGTTCTGGGAAAAATGGTTAATCGACTGGCACACCCT
>Ga0209345_10003129_pt1 | contig 17307 bp, 13 predicted proteins | sample Cruoilmetagenom7_FD_187294 | JGI IMG/M metagenome (GOLD analysis project Ga0209345, IMG submission 187294) | Oil polluted marine microbial communities from Coal Oil Point, Santa Barbara, California, USA - Sample 7 (SPAdes) (version 2) | ecosystem: Environmental > Aquatic > Marine > Oil seeps ...
TGCCCCTGGCCATATTCGTATTGTTGTAAGCCGGACACAGGCTGAAGTCCCCAACTGCCCCAATTGGGCAGGTGGTTCGCCTGCCAATTATGGCTGCTCGACCAATAGCAACGTCGCTTCGATGGTTGCCAATCCGGAAGATCTTATCCGCGGACAGTCGGCAGACGGTTCGGGTGATCCGCGCACCACATCACGCGCGATCGACACCTATCGCGAATCGGTACCCACCGGCTCCGAGGGCCTGACTGTCGAAACCACGACTGGGGGAGGCAACTAATGAACGCACCTTTCAACTCCGGTTCGGCTTCTTTGCGGGATCCATTCCATGCTTATGTTTGCGATGACGAAACGGCAGAAATGCTGAAACCCGTCGTTACCGAGCTTGGCTGGGCGCAAGAGAAGGTCAACAAGGGCGGGCTGCAAAACGCCGTACAATCGCTTTCAGTTTCGGCAAGCCCGAATATCCTGTTTGTCGACTTGTCGGAAAGCAGCGATCCGCTCAACGATATCAACGGCCTTGCCGAAGTCTGCGAGCCGGGAACGGTTGTTATCGCAGCAGGCCAAGTCAACGATGTCCGCTTGTACCGCGATCTGCTGACCAGCGGCATTCAAGACTATCTGCTCAAGCCTTTCAATGCCGATCAGTTGCGCGATGCGCTGACCCAGGCACAGATGATTCTTAGCGGTCCGCGTAATGCAGACGGCGACGAGCAGGATCGCCCGCACGTCATGACGGCCTTCATCGGCTCACGTGGCGGTGTCGGTGCTTCGACATTGGCAAGTTCAATTGCTTGGTTGATGAGCGCAGAACAGGGCCGCCTCACGGCGCTTCTGGATCTCGACATCCATTTCGGCACAGACGCTCTGGCACTCGATCTTGAACCGGGCCGCGGCCTTATTGACGCGATCGAAAATCCAAGCCGGATTGACGGACTCTTCATTGAGCGCGCGATGGTCAAAGCGAATGAGAAACTCGCCGTTCTTTCGGCCGAAGCGCCCATCAATCAGCCGATGCTGACGGATGGCACCGCCTATTACCAGCTCGAAGAAGAGCTGCGTAACGCCTTTGAATTGTCGGTAATCGACATTCCGCGGCAGACCTTGATCCAGTATCCGCATCTGCTCAACGATGTGAATCGTGCCGTAATCGTGACCGAGCTGACGCTCGCCGCGACCCGCGATACGATCCGTTTGCTTTCGTGGCTCAAATCGAACGCACCGCAGACCCAGGTAATTCTGGTTGCGAATCGCGTGCCGGCTGGAAACATAGTTGAGATTTCGAAAAAGGATTTCGAGACCTCGGTCGAACGCAAGATCGATATGGTCATCCCGTTCGATCAGAAAATCGCAGTGCAGGCTGCCAAGCTCGGTAAGACCATGGCGGAAGCGAGCGGTTCAGGAAAAACTGGGGCCTTGCTTAAGCAGCTCGCCCAACGGGTTTCCAGTCTTGATGGCGAAGAGCAGGAAACAGCAACCGATGTCGGCGGATCGCTTATGGACAAGCTTGGTGGCTTTAAAACGTTGATTTCGAAGAAACCGAGCAAAGAAAAGGCCTTAAACGCATAACTTGGACAAAGCTGCGAAAGCAGCAAGCCCAGTAGCGATTGGAACGCATTTATGTCTATCCTGCCCCTATTCATCTTCTTCCTAGGGACGCTTGGCTTCCTGGCACTGCTCTATCTGGCCTTTGCCGGGCCAAATGTGCAAAAGGCACAGGCAAAACGGCTCGGTGCGTTGCGTCAACGGCATTCGGCTTCAACGAGCCAGATTGCCGCCGATACTCAGATGAATCGGATCCTTGCCAAGCGCAATACGAAGATGGACAATTTCGCGGGCAGGTTCATTCCGCGGCCGGAAATGCTCCGCACACGGCTTGAGCAAACCGGCCTGAATTGGGCTCTCAGCCATTATATGATCGCCAGCGTCGTCATTATGATCGTTGTCGGCGTACTACTGTATTTTCAAGGTTTGCCGATCCTGCTCGGCCTGCTCGCAGGTAGCTTCATCGGCCTGGCTCTCCCGCATATGATCGTCGGATTTCTCATCAAGCGCCGAGTGAACAAATTTACCGCGAAGTTCCCCGATGCCATCGAGCTGCTCGTCCGCGGACTGCGCTCAGGCCTGCCAATTTCGGAAACGCTGTCGGTTGTCGCAACCGAAGTTCCGGATCCTGTGGGTAGCGAATTCACCACCGTGGTCGACAAGATGAAAATCGGCAAGACGATGGACGAAGCATTGGAAGGCACTGCGAAGCGCCTCGGCACTGCCGAATTCAACTTCTTCTGCATCACGCTCGCTATCCAGCGTGAAACGGGCGGCAACCTTGCCGAAACACTCTCCAATCTTGCCAATGTGCTGCGCCAACGCAGCCAGATGAAACTCAAGATCAAGGCGATGTCCGCTGAATCGAAGGCATCCGCCTATATTGTGGGCTCTCTGCCATTCATCGTCTTTGCGATGATCATGACGATCAATCCTGGTTACATGGGCGGTTTCTTCGTCGACGAACGCCTGATGATCACCGGACTGGGTGGTCTGGTTTGGATGGGCATCGGCGTGTTCATTATGGCCAAAATGGTCAACTTCGAAATTTAACGGACGGGAGCAAGAAAATTATGACCGAAGCTGCCGGACCAACGATCCTAGGCGTAGATGTTTTCCTAGTCGCGACTTTGCTCGCGGCTGTGGCGACCTTTGCAATGCTCTTGGCGCTCTATGCGGCAACGACCGTGCGCGATCCCATGGCGAAACGCGTCAAGGCTCTCAATGATCGCCGCGAACAGTTGAAGGCAGGGATCACCGCCTCTGCACGCCGCGAGCGGAAGTCTTTGACCCAAAAGAATGAGACGACGGACCGGATGCGGTCTCTCCTCAAATCGCTCAACACACTGCAAGACGAACAGGTTCAACAGGCACAGCAACGCCTGGCTCAAGCCGGCATTCGTTCCAAGGATCTGGCCGTAGCCGTGATTTTCGGCCGCCTTGTACTGCCGATCGTTATCGGCGGCGGCCTGGCGATTGCGGTGTTCGGCTTTGGCTATCTCGACGACTATACACCGTTCAAGAAGTTCATGATTGTCGGCGGCACTTTCCTGCTCAGCTATAAGGCGCCTGATATTTATGTTTCGAACAAAGTTTCAAAACGCTCGCACGAGATTCGCAAAGGGTTGCCAGATGCGCTGGATTTGCTTGTTATTTGCGCCGAAGCTGGCCTGACCGTCGATGCAGCCTTCAACCGTGTCGCCCGCGAACTGGGTGCAGCCTATCCGGAACTGGGTGACGAATTTGCACTGACCGCGATCGAACTCGGCTTCCTCACCGAACGCCGGCAGGCCTTTGAAAACCTGGCCTATCGCGTCGACCTGGATGCGATACGCGGCGTTGTTACGACCATGATTCAGACCGAGAAATACGGCACTCCGCTGGCCAGTGCTCTGCGGGTACTTTCGGCGGAATTCAGAAATGAGCGTATGATGCGCGCTGAGGAAAAAGCGGCTCGTCTGCCTGCTATCATGACGATCCCGCTGATTCTGTTCATTCTGCCAGTGCTTTTCGTCGTGATCCTCGGGCCAGCGGCCTGCTCGATCTCCGACAATTTCGTCGGCGGATAATATCAGGCGGAGCCGGGCTTCTCTCACCCGGCTCCGCCCATTTTTCCACTAACTCAAAAGCGCACACCGCGCGTTGCGGCGATCGGTATCGATCGCTTCAAAGGAACCGCGCTCGGGAACCAATATCCTGAGCAGGGCAAGGCCGCGATCACTCGACACGCGAACCACCTCGATATCGCCGGGAACGGCCTGTCCTTCCAGCGCCAGAGCGACACGAACGGGCTGGCCATTTGCTTCCCGATCATTGCGCACAAAAGCAACGTCGGTGTTGGCATCAAAAACCGAGAGTGACCAATAGGGTGAACCGATGGGTTCGACCGTAATCTCCAACGGCCCATCGGTCAGATCAAACAGACATGTTGAATAGGCGAGGTCGGGGCTGGGCCTGACGATCACGCGCCGTTCGGCGGTGCTCAACGAGGCATGCCCCATCGCATTAACCGGCGCATTCTGTTCGAGCCGGCCCATCACCAGATGCATCAGAGTGCGCGGCGTCATCGCCACTGCGCCCCAATAAACGAACATCGCAATACCGGCGACAAGCGCGATCCAGCCAATCCTTTGCCTCAGCATGACAGCCGCTCAATCTCGGGTAACGGGCCATCAAACAAACCCGCGTCTGGCCCATAGGCTCGTACGGTCAGTTCGAAGGGCTCCCCGCTGCGCGTCACAACTTCGTTCGCGCCCGCTTGCGGCCCGACAATAGCCAATACCGGGTCTGCGCCATCACCGCCCATTGAATAGGCGTGCCCGGGATTGGGAATGAGGTGCGAGTCGGTGCCATAAGCCGTCACACTCCACCACCGCGCGGGCAGCGGCGGCCCGGCTATCCGGTAGCGACAGCCGCCATCCAGAACCCGTCCTTCGCTATCAGTTGTGGCATTCAGATAGATGGCCTCACTGGCGGTGAGCGCCATCAAACCGCGTACCGCAACAATGGCCCGTTCTCGGTCAGTCGCGTCGACAGAGCCGAAATTCTGCGATGTGACCCAAGGGCCGCTGCGCATTTCGAAAGCACCAATGCCGGCACGTAGCGACCACCATGCCGCGCCGAGCCCAATAGCTATGCCGAGGATCAGCGCCAACACGATCCTCAGCGCCAGCCTCATAGGGCTTTTCCAAGGGCTGCCTGCGCCGCTGCTAGCCGCGCGATGGGAACGCGGTATGGCGAGGCGCTGACATAATCGAGCGCCACTTTCTCGCAAAAGGCAATCGATGCGGGATCGCCGCCATGCTCGCCGCAAATGCCGAGCTTGATATCAGGCTTGGTTGCCCTGCCCCGCTCCGCAGCGAGCGAAATCAGCTCACCAACACCTTCGATATCCAATGTCACAAATGGATCACGCGGATAGATACCTTGATCCACATAAGTCCCGAGGAACCGCCCAGCATCGTCGCGCGATACGCCAAGCGCCGTTTGCGTCAGATCATTGGTGCCGAAACTGAAAAACTCGCCCTGCTCAGCAATATCGCCAGCGCGCAACGCGGCGCGCGGCAATTCAATCATCGTGCCCACAAGATATTCGACGCGTGCGCCCTTCTCTTCGAACACCGCTTCGGCCGTCCGGTCGATAACCGCCTTCATCAGCTCCAGCTCACGCCGCGTAGCAACCAATGGCACCATGACTTCCGGGATCGGCGCGTCACCGCTCTTTGCCGCCACGTCGAGCGCCGCCTCAAAAATTGCGCGGGCCTGCATCTCATAGATTTCGGGATAGGTAACGCCGAGGCGGCACCCGCGATGGCCGAGCATCGGGTTAAACTCGTGCAGCTCACTAACCCGGCGCCGCAGCGTATCAATCGATACATCCACGGCATCGGCCACATCCTGCATCTCATCCTCGCCATGCGGCAGGAATTCATGAAGCGGTGGATCGAGCAAACGGACCGTAACCGGAAGGCCGGCCATGATCGTGAAAATCTCGGTGAAATCCTGCCGCTGTTCGGGGAGCAACAGATCGAGCGCCTTGCGCCGCCCTGCTTCGTCTTCAGCCAGGATCATCTGACGCACTGCGGTGATCCGCGCAGCGTCGAAAAACATATGCTCGGTGCGGCACAGGCCAATACCTTCCGCGCCGAATTCCCGCGCCGTGCGGCAATCGGCAGGCGTTTCGGCATTGGTACGCACCCGCATCCGGCGGGACTTGTCTGCCCAGACCATCAATTGCCCGAAATCCCCGGCCAGTTCGGGCTGGATCGTCTCAACTTCGCCCACCATCACTTCGCCGGTCGCGCCGTCGATGGTGATCATATCGCCTTCAAGGATCTCCCGGCCCATTGCTGTGAACTGCTTGGCCTTGGCATCGATGGCTACGCTGCCGGTGCCCGACACGCAGGGCCGGCCCATGCCGCGCGCTACAACCGCCGCATGCGATGTCATCCCGCCACGCGCCGTTAGAATGCCCTTGGCGGCATGCATGCCGTGAATATCTTCAGGGCTCGTCTCCATCCGGACGAGGATCACATCCTCGCCCATGGCCGCGCGATGCTCCGCGGTGTCCGCATCAAAAACGACCAAGCCGGATGCCGCACCGGGCGATGCCGGAAGGCCGCGCGCAATAACATCGCGTGCCGCTTTTGGATCAAGCGTTGGGTGGAGCAGTTGATCGAGCGCGCCCGGATCAACCCGAAGCACAGCCTCTTCTTCCGTGATCAAACCTTCTTGGGCCATATCAACAGCAATCTTCAGCGCGGCCTTGGCCGTGCGCTTGCCGGAACGGGTCTGCAGCATCCACAGCTTCCCGCGCTCCACGGTGAACTCGATATCCTGCATATCGCGATAATGGTTTTCGAGCAGATCGAAGACTTTGGCGAGCTCGACAAAGGTTTCGGGCATCGCCTCTTCCATCGCGGCGGGCTTTGCCCCTGCCCGCTCGCGCGCAGCAGTCGTCAGATATTGCGGCGTGCGGATGCCGGCGACGACATCCTCGCCCTGCGCATTGATCAGCCATTCGCCATAATAAGCGCGCTCGCCAGTCGCCGGATCGCGCGTAAACGCCACGCCCGTCGCCGAAGTTTCGCCCATATTGCCGAAGACCATGGCCTGCACATTAACGGCCGTGCCCCAGTCACCGGAGATATCGTTGATCCGGCGATAGACTTTCGCGCGTTCCGCCTGCCATGATCCGAATACCGCGCCCACCGCGCCCCAAAGCTGGTCCTGCGGATCCTGCGGGAAAGGATGGCCAAGCTCTGCTTCCGCCAGCCGCATATATTCGGCGACAAGCTTCTGCCAATCTTCAGCTTCCATCTCTGTATCGAAATATATGCCTTTGTCTTCTTTGGCAATTTCCAGTGCTTCTTCGAACGCATCATGATCAAGACCGAGCACGACGTCGGCATACATCTGGATGAACCGGCGATAGCTGTCCCATGCGAAACGCGGATCGCCAGAAATGTCAGCCAACCCCTTCACCGTCTCATCGTTGAGGCCGAGGTTGAGCACCGTATCCATCATGCCCGGCATCGAAACGCGCGCGCCAGAGCGCACCGAAACCAGCAGCGGATCGGCCGCATCGCCAAAACCCTTGCCGGTTATCTCTTCAACATGCGCGATCCCGGCGGCGACCTGTTCGCGCAGCTCATCGGGAAAGACTTCGCCTTCGGTATAATAGCGCGTGCACATCTCTGTGCTGATCGTGAAGCCGGGAGGAACCGGCAGGCCGATGGAGGCCATTTCGGCAAGGTTGGCCCCTTTGCCGCCGAGCAAATTCTTGTCGCCCGATCCGCCCTCGGAAACACCGCCTCCGAAACGATACACATATTGGGTCATACTCAGCCTTCAATCTTGGAAAAATCGGCAACCCGGTGAACCGCATCGCGCATGCGCTCCAGCATTCCCAGCCGCGACGCGCGCTTGATCGGGTCATCATCGTTGACCTTCACCTTCTCGAAAAACGCATCGATCGGTTTGCGCAAGGTGGCGAGCGCGGCCATCGCGCCTTCGAAATCCTCGGCTTCGATTGCGGCAGCGGCTTTTGGTTCCGCACTGCCCAGCGCCTCACGAAGCAGCGCCTCTTCGGGTTCGGGGTTGTAGTCGCCGTCCAACGGCTCCCACTTGCCCTCTTCCTTTTTGAGGATATTCGCAGCGCGCTTGTAACCGGTGAGCAAGTTTGCCCCGTCAGCGGTTTTGAGGAAATCTTGCAATGCCTTCACGCGGGCGAGTAGGCGGACCAGATCATCTTCACCGCCAAGGGCAAATACGGCATCGATCAGATCATGGCGGACACCGGCTTCACGTTGTTGTACCTTGAGGCGCTCAATCAGGAAATGAACAACCGCGTCAGCAATGGTCGCCTGATCATGTATTTTTCTTAGGCTCACAGCCCGATTGATCGCTGGAAAAAGTTCAGTGCGAATTGTATTCTTGCTTAACAGCTCAAGAATTCCAAGCCCAGATCTGCGCAATGCAAACGGATCTTTCGAACCGGTCGGCTTCATATCTTCCGAAAAAAACTGGCTCAGTGAATCCAGCTTATCCGCCAAACTCACAGCCACCGTAACCGGCGCACTCGGCACTTCATCGCCCTGCCCGACCGGTTTGTAGTGATCGCGGATCGCGGCGGAGACTTCCGCGTCTAACCCTTCATTGGCTGCGTAATAGCCGCCCATAATACCCTGCAAGTCCGCGAATTCGCCGACCATGCCAGTCACAAGATCGGCCTTGGCAAGGCGCGCAGCCTGTTCGGATTTGTCAGGGTCGGCGTTCGGAACGATGCCTTCTTCGGCCAGCCAGCGCGCGAGCTTTGCAACGCGGTTGACCTTGTCGGCAACGGTACCGAGCTTTTCATGAAACACGATCTGGTCGAGTTTCTTCGCATGATCGGCAAGGCTTATCCTCTGGTCTTGATCCCAGAAGAATTTGGCGTCCGACAAACGCGCGGCGAGGACTTTTTGATTGCCTGCCACAACGCTGGTGCCGCCATCATTGGGTTCAAGGTTGGCAACGCAGATGAAGTGCGGTGAGAGACCGCCGTCGGATTTTTCGCAGGCGAAATATTTCTGGTGGCTGCGCATCGCCAGCGTGATTGCTTCGGGGGCCACCTCTAGGAATGCTTCGTCGAAGCTACCGAGCAGCGGCACCGGCCATTCGGTTAGCCCGGCATTTTCGGCCACTAGCCCCGGATCCTGCTTGCGGACAAGGCCCGCTTCACTGGCCAGCGCATTGGCGCGTTCGCGGATAATCCCCTCACGTTCCTTATGATCGACGATGACATGGGCGTCGCGCAGCTTGGCGGCATAGTCATCCGCTCCGGCAATGGTGATGCTTCCCGGGCCGTCTCCGCCGCCGCTATCATGGAAACGATGCCCGACGGTCGTATTGCCGGAAGTGATGCCGTCAATCTCACACGCAACCAGCTGATCGCCAAGGATCGCAACAATCCCCTGCAACGGGCGGACCCAGCGCATGCTTTCGGTGCTGACGGACACCGCGCCCCAGCGCATGGATTTCGGCCAAGCGAAAGCACGGATGATCGCGGGGATCGCTTCGCCGAGAACATCGGCGGCCGCGCGGCCCGGCTTGTCGATCACAGCGAAAAAGGTCGGTTTTCCCTTCACATCGCGCGTTTCAAGGTCATCACGTGTAAGGCCGGTGGACCGCAGGAAACCGTCAATCGCCTGATCGGCGGCATCGGCTTTCGGGCCTTTGCGTTCTTCGCGTACGGCATCTGTCTGCTCAGGCAGGCCGCGCGCAATCAACGCCAGTCGGCGCGGCGTAGACCATGTTTGCAGGCTTTCCGCCTTGAGGCCCGCAGCATCCAGTTCAGCCACAAACAGCCGCTCCAGATCGGCACGGGCCTTGGCCTGCATCCGGGCAGGGATTTCTTCGGAAAGCAGTTCGAGAAGGAAATCAGCCATCAGGCGTCCCACCCGTTTTTCGCCATATGCGCTTCACACGCGCCGACAGCCAATTCACGGACCCGGCCGATATAGGCTTGGCGCTCGGCAACCGAAATCACGCCGCGCGCCTGTAGCAGGTTGAAAATATGGCTGGCCTTGATCGCTTGGTCATAGGCGGGAAGCGGTAGCTCGGCAGCGATACAGGCTTTGCATTCCGCGGCGGCATCCTTGAACCATTGAAACAGTGTTTCTGTGTTCGCATGCTCAAAATTATAGGCGCTGAACTGTTTCTCATTTTCGAGAAACACATCGCCATAGGTCACGCCTTCATCGTTGAAAGCGAGATCGTACACGCTGTCGACGCCCTGAATATACATGGCGAGCCGCTCCAACCCGTAGGTCAGTTCGCCGGATACAGGCTTGCAGTCGAACCCGCCGATTTGCTGAAAATAGGTGAATTGGGTGACTTCCATGCCGTCACACCAGACTTCCCAGCCCAGCCCCCACGCGCCCAAAGTCGGGCTTTCCCAGTCATCTTCAACAAAGCGGATATCATGCTTGAGCGGGTCAATGCCGATCGCGGCCAAGCTATCGAGATAGAGCTGCTGGAGGTCGGGCGGACTCGGTTTCAGAACCACCTGATATTGGTAATAATGCTGAAGCCGATTGGGGTTCTCGCCATAGCGGCCATCGGTCGGGCGGCGCGACGGCTGCACATAGGCGGCTTTCCACGGGTCCGGGCCAAGCGCGCGCAGCGTTGTCGCCGGGTGGAACGTCCCTGCCCCCATTTCAAGGTCATAGGGTTGCAGAATCACACAGCCCTGCGCGCTCCAATAATCATGGAGCGTGAGGATCAGGCGTTGGAAACTGAGCGGGCTAGTGTCGACCAAAGTTCGGCCTTCGCAGTTGCAATAAATCTTGCGCGCGGATTGGCGCAACGGGCCGCTTGGGTCAAGCAATCTGCCCCCAAAACAGCCGAATTAGCTCAACTTGAGTCTCTGTGTGTTATCTCTATGGTGCACCTATGCGCTTCACACCCATCCGTATCGCCTTGCTCCTCCTCGGTGCATTTTTGTTGATCAGCCTTTTGGGCGGGTCCGTCATCTGGTCCATGCTAGGGCTGACCGATGATCTGAGCATCGATGGCCGGGCTGAGATCGTCTCATCCCGCGATGTTGGGATCGGCGAAGGCTGGCCCACTTATGGCGGCGACCAAGGCGGCAACCGCTATTCAGCCGCCGGGCAGATCACCACGGAAAATGTGCAGAACCTCGCCATCGCCTGGACCCATCGTTCCGGGGCGCTTGAAGGGCGCGAAGACCAAATTCGGCGCACCGCGCTCGAGACCACGCCGATCCTGGTTGAAGACTCGCTGATTTTCTGCACCCAGTTCAATCAGGTGATCGCAGTCGACCCGGGAACGGGCGAAGAGAAATGGCGGCACGATCCTCAAATATCGAGTGACCAGCGCCCGGCAAACCAGTTTACCTGCCGCGGCGTGTCCTATTGGCAGGATAGCGAAGCAGAACCCGATAGCATTTGTGCATCCCGCATCTTTACCGGAACATCTGACGCGCGCCTTATCGCGCTCGATGCGCGCACCGGAGCGCTGTGCGAAGATTTTGGCACCGAGGGCGAAGTTCAGATCGAACCCAGCATCTCCTTGCGCTGGCCCGGTGAGTTTCAGATAACATCTGCGCCTGCAATCATCGGCGATGTCATCGTCTCCGGCTCAGCCATCAGCGACAATCTGCGTACCGAGGCACCGCAAGGCACCGTTCTTGGTCTCGATGCGCGCTCGGGTGAAATCATCTGGCGCTTCAATCCCGTACCCCGCGATCCCGATGACCCGGCACGCGCCAGTTGGGAAGGCAATTCAGCCGATATTGCCGGCCATGCCAATGTCTGGTCCACAATATCGGTCGATGCCGAGCGCGGCCTGGTGTTTCTTCCGACATCGAGCCCTAGCCCGGATTATTACGGCGGCGCGCGCGCAGGTGATAATAATTACGCCAATTCCGTCGTGGCCCTGAATGGCGAAACCGGGCAAGTCGTCTGGCATTTCCAGACCGTCCATCACGATGTTTGGGATTATGATCTTCCCGCTCAACCGAGCCTTGTTACCGTTTGGCGCGATGGCGAAGCGCATGATGTTGTCGTGCAGGTCGCAAAAACAGGACTGGTCTTCGTGCTTGACCGCGACACCGGAGAACCCTTCTTACCGATTGAAGAACGCCCCGTGCCGCAAGGCGGTGTGGACGGCGAAACATTGTCCCCCACCCAACCATTCCCGGTAAACACGCCGCAGGTCGTGCCCGATCGGCTGCGCCCGTTCATGGATGCATTCGGCATCACATTATGGGATCGCCTCGCCTGTGCATCGCAAATTCGAAACCTGCGTAACGACGGCCTGTTCACACCGCCGGGCATAGATGGCTTGCTCGCTTATCCCTTCTCTGGAGGAGGTGCGAATTGGGGCGGTGCGGCTTTCGATCCCAGGCGCAATCTGCTCGTCATCAATATGAGCAATTTAGCTCAGGCCATTCACTTGGTTCCCGGCGCCGAAGAAGAGACCGAGGTCACCGATCTCTCCGACGATGCCGAATTCGCACCAATGGAAGGCGTGCCCTATGCCATGACCCGGGAAACATTGCTCTCGCCGTTCGGCCTGCCATGCAACGCACCGCCTTGGGGCGTTCTAGCGGGTATCGATCTTGCGAGCGGCGAAATTGTATGGCGGCAGACGATAGGAACAACGGAAGACCTTGCCCCCGGTGGACTGGCTCTTTCCACCGGAACACCCAATTTCGGCGGTCCAATCGTAACGGCCGGCGACGTGATCTTTATCGGCGCGGCGATGGACGATTATCTTCGCGCCTTCGATGTCGAGACAGGTGAGGAACTTTGGAAAGGGCGATTGCCGGCTGGCGGACAGGCCACGCCGATGACCTATGAATGGGAAGGTCGCCAATATGTCGTGATTGCAGCGGGAGGTAATGGCAGTTCGGGTACGCGGCCCGGCGACCATCTCGTTGCATTTGCGCTTCCAGAGTAACGAATGCAGTCTTTTCTTTGGCCATCAAATCGCGGATAGGCGATTGCCATGACACTCAAAATACTCACCGCCGCCCTTTCCGCCATGCTGCTTTCGGCCTGTGCACCTGCCCAGACACCGCAAACGGTCGCTCCTTCTGCCGTTGCAGCGGCCCCTGCGCCACAAAGCGATGCCCCTGCGCTTTGGCGGGTCTCTGACGAAGACACGACGATCTGGCTGTTCGGTACGATCCACATCCTGCCCGATGGCTTCGCATGGAGAAACCCGACAATCGATGCGGCAATCGACGCGTCCGATACGCTGATCCTTGAAACCATTACGGGAGGCGGCCAGAGCGACGCCGCGCTGCTGCTAATGCGGCTTGGTGTGTCGTCTGACCTGCCGCCGATCGGCGAACGGGTCGACCCAGAGCTCCTGCCGCAATTGGCCTCCATGATCGCCCGGGGCCCCTTCCCCGAATCCTTTCTCAACGGCCTGGAAACCTGGGCGGCGTCGCTGATGCTTGTCGGCGTGACCCTGAACGATCTCGGCCTCGATTCCGAAAACGGTGTCGAAGAGCAGCTTGAGCTCATCTTTCAGCTCGCCAACAAACCGATTTCTGGGCTCGAGACACCGGCGCAGCAGCTTGGCTTTTTCGATGCCCTGCCGGAGGAAGCCCAGCGCTATTTCCTAAGTTCCGTGATTGACACGCCCGAAGATATTCAGAGGGAATTCGATGCGATGCTGGAAGCATGGCGGTCCGGTGATGAAGAGGCCATCGCAACGACATTCGATGATGAACTCGCCCTCTCAGAACCATTGCGTCAGGCGCTGTTGACCCGCCGCAACGCGACCTGGGCCACATGGATCGGTGAACGTCTAGATGAGCCGGGCACTGTGCTCGTCGCAGTGGGTGCAGGTCATCTGGCAGGAGACGATTCGGTACAGGATTTCCTGAACGCCGCCGGGATTGAAACTGTAAGGGTTCAGTAGTTTGTCAGAAACTGTTTGTCATACTCAACCTAAGGATTGAGCGGGCTGGTGCGGCGACGTTGCGTTAGCAATGTTCTGACAAAGAAACCCACCTCACAAACAGTTGCCAAATACCGCTCTCCCCCGTATATGCCCCGCTTTCCTGCCATGTGCCCCCTGGAGGCGTGGTGGGTGATAAGACACTAACCAACCAGCAATTTGGAGATATCAGATGAGCGATCAGCTGACACTATCGGCCGAAGCGCGCGAGCGAGCAGGCAAGGGAGCCTCTCGTGCAATGCGCCGCGATGGCCGTGTACCCGCCGTAATTTACGGCGACAAAAAAGACCCGGAACCCATTCACCTCGAAGAGCGCGAGCTCGTGAAAATGCTGCAAACCGGCCATTTCATGAACAGCCTTGTTTCGCTGAATATCGGCAAAGACAAGACGAACGCGCTACCGAAGGACATCCAGTTCCATCCGGTCACTGATCGCCCGATGCATGTCGATTTCCTGCGCATCGGCAAAGGTACCAGCGTTACGCTCGCCATTCCTGTCAACTTCGTCAACGAAGAGGAATCACCGGGCCTCAAACGTGGCGGCGTGCTTAACATTGTTCGTCACGAACTTGAGCTTACCTGCCCAGCCGATGATATTCCGAGCGAGATCACGGTTCAGCTCGACGGCCTGGAAGTTGGCGATTCGATTCATATTTCGCAGATCGAACTGCCGGAAGGCGTTGTCTCAGCGATCGACGATCGCGACTTCACCATTGCCGGCGTGGTTGCGCCGTCCGCGCTCAAACGTGACGATGCGGAAACCGAAGACGAAGAAGGCGAAGAAGGCGAGGAAGAAGTGGGTGCAGGCGATGTGCCGACCACCACACAGGGCAGTGGCGACGACGACGAAGAGTCGGACAGCTAAGTCCCCCTTCCCTTATTTGCCATATCCTATGGATAGGAAGACCGGCTTGTTCTATCGAACAGGCCGGTTTTCTTTTGCCCTGAGCCGAACATGGGGCAGCTAGTCGCGGAAAGGCGTTAAACGCATCATGCAATTATGGGTTGGCCTTGGGAATCCCGGTGCAGAGCATAGTATGCAGCGGCACAATGTCGGCTTCATGGTCGCCGATGCATTAGCCGAAGTGCATGGGTTCGATGCGGTGCGCACGCGCTTTCAGAGCTGGGCACAGATGGGCCGGATCGGCGGCGAAAAAATTCTGCTACTAAAACCCGCAACTTATATGAACAAATCCGGTCAGGCGATTGGCGAGGCCATGCGCTTTTACAAGCTCGGCCCTGAAGATGTGACGGTATTTTACGACGAACTTGATCTCGAACCGTTCAAGATCAAAGTGCGACGCGGCGGCGGGACGGCCGGGCATAACGGCATTCGTTCGGCCGATGCGCATATCGGCAACGAGTTCCGGCGGATTCGCATCGGCATCGGGCATCCGGGAGACAAAGCCCGCGTTACCCGCCATGTGCTGGGCAATTATGCCAAGGCCGAGATTGAGCCACTTACGGATTTGCTAGGGGCCGTTGCGGCAGAGGCAGGCTGGCTGGCCAAAGATGATGACGCGCGGTTCTTGAATGAAGTGGCGCTCAGGTTGCAGGACTCGGAAAGCTAAACTCGGCGAGCTCTTTCCTCACACATCGAAAAAATAGGACAGGCCTTCGACAAGCTCAGGCCAAACGGGTTAGAATGTCCATGACCCGTTTCCCAAAGGAGCTCGCCGCCATGTCCGATATCAGCCGCCGCCATTTGCTTGCCGGAACCGCTGCCGTTGCCGCGATTTCGGCCATACCGGCAAGCGTGCCTGTTCTTGCGCAAACAGCTGCGCCCGACCTTTCCGGAAAATCCGTTCTGATCACGGGCACTTCGTCTGGCTTTGGCCGTCTCGGCGCGCTCCATTATGCACGCGCGGGTGCCAAGGTCATCGCAACGATGCGCAATCTACCCCGTCCTGAAGCGGAGAGCCTTGCCGCGGAAGCTGCTGCGGAAGGCCTTGATCTCCATATCGTCGAAATCGATGTGTTGTCGGACGACATGGTCGCGGCGGGCGTTGCCGAAGCTGAGCGGATCGCGGGCGGCGCGATTGATGTGCTCGTCAATAATGCCGGGATCGGAATCACCGGGCCGATTGAGCTGCAGGACATGGAAGCGACGCAGCTGATGTTCGACACCAATGTCTTCGGGTATCAGCGCATGGCGCGCGCGGTGCTGCCGGGGATGCGCGCGGCTGATTCGGGTCAGATTTTTGCAATATCCTCGCAGCTTGGCCGCGTTATCGCGCCCGGTGCCGGGCAATATTCGCCGACCAAATTTGCCGTCGAGGCGATGTTCGAGCAACTTGCCTATGAACTCGTGCCCCATAATATCGAGGTGACGATTATTCAGCCCGGCGGCTATCCGACGCAGATATGGGTCAGCCGCAACCGCTACACCGCCGCCCTGCGTGATCGCACACCGGATGAGCGCAAGGCCGGTTATCCAGCGCTAGTCGAGCGAATGGGGACTGAAGACGGATCCGGTCGAACCGCCAATCCGGCCGACGTGCCGCGCGCCATTGCCGAAATTATCGCGATGCCGACCGGGTCACGCCCACTGCGCCGCGCGATTCACCCCACGCGCATCCCGCAAGAAGCGATCAATCGCGTTTCAGCGGAAACGCAGGTGGCATGGCTGGGTCAGTCCGGCTTTGGCCCTTGGATCAATGCGGTGCACAGCTAGGCTGGCTAGCCTATCGGCATGCCCGGCGGCACTTGCGGCAGCCTGTCCTGATCGGCAATCGCAGCATCCAGCGCCTCGCGGTCCTGAAGCAAGCGCGCAAGTCCCCGCGCCCAGTCGCTCTGAACGCCGCCTGATGACCCGCGTCCCAGAGAGCCGGCCAGCGTTGCAAGTCGCTCGGACAGAGCAAGCGAAACGGTTGGTGACAGATCCGCGTCACGCTGTAGCCGCGCCAGTGCCAAGGCCGTCGTCGTGGCGATCCGCCGCCTGACGCCTGCATCGCTCTCACGTCCACTGAAACCGAAACTCTGGTCGATAACGGCGTCGATCACATCATGGGCGCTGGGCACATCGGACGCGGCCTGATTCTGGATTTCCAGTCGGTTGAGACGATCGGGTGCGAGCAATCCAGCCAGCGTCACCACGGCTCCCACTTCCGTGGCGCTGAGCGGATCGAAGACCGGACCGCCAGCGGTTGGGAAAACCTCAATACTGGTCTGGCGATCATTGTTCCCCGAATAGGCGCTTGACAGAGTGGGCAGCACCGTTCCGGGCACACCAAGCGCTGAGGGATCGAGCGTCCGGAGTAGTGCCTCAAGCGCGGCGCGCTGCGATGCCGCAGGAACCGGCGTCGCCCGTTCCAGCCCGTCTCCATTGAGCGCATAATTGAAATCGACACCGCCAAGCACCTTGCTCGCCGCCTCAATCTGATAGCGATGTAGCAGCCAGATCGGAACGAAAGCACGGCGCAGCTGGGAGAGCGGCTGCCCTGCCCCTATTGCCGCCGGGCCGAAGCGCGCGACCGCAACACGGCGGACTTCCATGATCCGGTCTAGCTCCGCCACGGGATCGGAATAATCGTCCCACAGGCTGCCAACAGGATGGGCATCCCCCACTGAGCGCGCCTCGCCATCGCCGACATAGCGCAATCCTTCCGCCAACCCCGCGTCCATGATCGGAACGGCCTCAGCATCGGTTTGCGCGCCGTACAGCCAATTGACCGCGAACCGGTCCCACCGGCCCACGCCCACACCATAGGCGTCAGAGATATCAGGCAGACCATCGACAAGGCGGACACGCGGCGCGGGATAATCCATCACCGAATAGCGGCCCTGCGC
>Ga0209345_10003131_pt1 | contig 17306 bp, 16 predicted proteins | sample Cruoilmetagenom7_FD_187294 | JGI IMG/M metagenome (GOLD analysis project Ga0209345, IMG submission 187294) | Oil polluted marine microbial communities from Coal Oil Point, Santa Barbara, California, USA - Sample 7 (SPAdes) (version 2) | ecosystem: Environmental > Aquatic > Marine > Oil seeps ...
AAATCCCATTACGGGACTGGCTGACTCAAAAAAACTGACTGAAAAGCGACGCGAGGCGTTGTCCCTTGAGATTAAAGAGAAGGCCCTGGCCTGGTCGATAGCGCGGGCTGAAGTCGAAGAAATTGACCGTATCAATATTTTGCAGGCCAGCCTCCTCGCCATGAAGCGCGCGGTTGAAACATTAAGCCATTCGCCCGAGTTGGCTCTGATTGATGGTAACCACTGTCCGGAACTAGACTGTCGTATGGAGGCTATCATCAAAGGCGATAGCAAAGAACCTGCTATCAGTGCTGCATCGATTCTGGCGAAAGTGGCACGGGACAATGAAATGGTTGAAATGGAGCAGGCTTATCCAGGATATGGTTTTGCCAAGCATAAAGGTTACCCGACTCAGCAGCACCGAGAGGCAATTGTAAAGTTGGGAATCACGCCGATTCATCGCCGTTCTTATGCTCCTGTACAGCGAATGCTCGACTTCTAGAAAACCACAGCTAAGTTATTGAAATTATAATTAAAACTATCAAAGCCATTAAAACACTGGAAACAATTTGGCTGGCTTTTATAATAAGTCAGATCATCAAGACATCTAACAAGTTAAAACAACAAGAGCTAACAGACAGAACACTATGACACCACGCTTTATTCACCTCAAAATGCATACCGAATACTCTATGGTGGATAGTGTTGTGCGGATCAAGCCACTGATTGCGACCTGCAAGGAACACAAGATTCCGGCTATCGCCATGACTGACCAGATGAACATGTGTGGCCTGGTTAAGTTCTACTCTCAGTCAGTCTCAGCGGGCATCAAGCCGATAGCAGGTGCTGACTTATTAATTCAGAATCCTAATGATGAGGATGAATATTTTCGTGTCACAGCTCTGTGCATGAACAATACCGGTTACCTCAATCTCAAGTACCTTATTTCTCGCGCTTATCTGAAGAACCAACATCGTGGCTTGCCCTTAGTTAAAAAAGAATGGCTACCAGAATATGCGGAAGGCTTGATCATTTTATCCGGTGGTCGCCAGGGCGATGTGGGTAAAGCTTTGCTAGCTGGCAATATGGATCAGGCAGCCTCAAATCTTGGTTTCTGGAATCATCATTTCAAAGATCGTTATTACCTCGAATTACAGCGCACCGGTCGCCCGCAAGAAAACGAATACATTCATCAGGTGATTGGCCTGGCGCAGGGCGCTAGCACGCCGGTGGTAGCAACCAATGATGTACGTTTTATCCATAAAGAAGATTTCGATGCCCATGAAGCGAGAGTTTGCATTAATCAGGGCCGTGTATTAGCCGATCCGCGTCGTCCACGCGAATACAGCGAACAGCAGTATTTGCGTAGCGAGCAAGAAATGGTCGAGCTGTTCGAGGATATTCCTGAAGCGCTGGAAAACAGCGTTGAAATTGCTAAGCGCTGTAATCTGGATATGCGCCTTGGCGAATACTTCTTACCGGAATTCCCAATCCCAGAAGGCATGACCATTGCTCAATACTTCGAGAAAGTCTCAAAAGAGGGTCTCGAAGAGCGGCTTGATCAGCTGTTTGACCGTAACGCAGAGGATTTCGCCGAGATTCGCCAAGCTTATGATGAACGCTTGCAGATCGAGCTGGACGTTATCAACGACATGGGGTTCCCCGGCTACTTCTTAATCGTTGCCGACTTTATTCAATGGTCCAAAAATAATGGCGTGCCGGTCGGGCCTGGTCGTGGTTCTGGTGCCGGTTCCTTGGTCGCATACGCGATGAAAATCACCGATCTTGACCCGCTGGAATACGACCTGCTTTTCGAGCGATTCCTGAACCCTGAACGTGTTTCGATGCCTGACTTTGACGTCGACTTCTGTATGGAAGGACGCGATCGGGTGATTGATTATGTAGCCGAACGCTACGGCCGTAACAGTGTATCGCAGATTATTACTTTCGGAACCATGGCTGCTAAAGCGGTCATTCGTGATGTCGGCCGTGTGTTCAGTCATCCGTATGGTTTCGTGGACAAGCTGGCCAAACTGATCCCCTTTGAAGTGGGCATGACGCTGGAAAAAGCCTTTGAGCAGGAGCCTGAACTTCCTCGCTTATACGAAGAAGACGAAGACGTTCGTGAGTTGTGGGACTTGGCGCGTAAGCTTGAGGGTGTCACTCGAAACGCGGGTAAGCACGCCGGTGGTGTGGTTATCGCACCGAATGATCTGGAAGAGTTCGCGCCGCTGTATTGTGACGAAACTGGCCACAACATTGTTACTCAATTTGATAAAGACGATGTAGAGAGTGCCGGTCTGGTCAAGTTTGACTTCTTGGGTCTACGAACTCTGACCATTATCGATTGGGCAATTGAAACCGCCAATGGCATCATCGCTAAGAAAGGCGAAGAACCAATTGATATCACCACCATCGACACAGAAGACCAAGAAGTTTTCGACTTGTTGCAACGTGCCGATACCACTGCCGTATTCCAGCTCGAATCACGCGGTATGAAAGATTTGATCAAACGCTTAAGGCCGAACCGCTTTGAAGACATCATCGCATTGGTAGCGCTGTTCCGTCCCGGGCCATTGCAGTCCGGCATGGTTGATAACTTTATTAATCGTAAGCACGGCCGCGAGATTGTTTCTTATCCTGATGCAAACTATCAACATGAATCCTTAAAAGAAATTCTCGAGCCCACCTACGGCATCATTCTCTATCAGGAGCAGGTGATGCAGATCGCACAGGTGTTGGCTGGCTATACGCTGGGCGGCGCGGATATTTTGCGTCGAGCCATGGGTAAGAAAAAGCCCGAAGAGATGGAGAAGCAGCGTAGTATCTTTAAAGACGGCGCTATTAAGAATGGCGTCGATGGCGATCTCGCCATGAAGATTTTCGACCTGGTGGAAAAGTTCGCTGGTTACGGTTTCAACAAATCGCACTCAGCTGCCTATGCGCTGGTTGCCTATCAAACGGCGTGGCTAAAAACCCATCATCCGGCAGCCTTTATGGCCGCGGTTATGTCTTCCGATATGGATAACACCGATAAGGTTGTGACCTATGTTGAAGACGCGGCAAATAATAACTTAACCATTACTCCGCCTGATGTTAATAAAGGGCAGTATCGATTTTCGGTCGATGAAGAAGGGCGCATTGTCTATGGTATCGGCGCCATTAAAGGTGTGGGTGAGGGAGCTATTGAAAGTATTGTCAATGAACGTGAGGCCAATGGTCCTTACAAAGATTTGTTCGACTTCTGTAGTCGTGTGGATTTAAAGAAAGCCAATCGTCGTACCTTAGAAGCTCTAATTCGTGCGGGCGCTATGGATCTCATAGGACCGAATCGTGCAACGCTGATGGCTTCGCTGGATGAAGCGGTAAAAGCCGCCGAACAGTTCAATAAAAGCCAGGCCGCGGGGCAGGATGATTTATTCGGTAGTGTGGTCGCGACCACCGCCACCGAACAGCATCAATACATTCGTGTTAAGCCGTGGACCGACGAGCAGGTTCTGCAAGGCGAAAAAGAAACATTGGGATTGTACCTGACGGGCCATCCAATCGACCGTTACATTCCAGAAATCAAACAAATGAGCATTACTCGTTTGCGCGATCTGCAACCGACGGGTCGAGGCAACTCGGCAAGAGTGGTGGGCTTGATTGTTGGCATGCGCGTCATGAATACCAAGCGCGGCGATAAAATGGCGATTCTTACATTGGATGATAAGTCGGGACGATGCGACGTTACAGTCTATGCCGAAACATTCGAAACTTACCGCCATCTACTGAGTCGCGATAACGTCATTGTGGTTGATGGTGAAGCGCGCCATGATGATTATTCTGGTGGCACCAGTGTCAGCGCCAACAGCGTCATGTCATTCGAACAGGCGCGAGAACAATACTGCAAAAAAATCATTATCACCATCTCCGACTCCATCATCGGCCCAGACACCATGGTTGAGCTGGAAGAAAAAATCAGCCAAAACCGCGACGGCGCTTGTCCCGTAGTTATCAACTTCCAGTATCAACAAAAACAAATCGCTGGAGACTTCATCATGAGTGAAGACTGGTGCGTACAACCAGTCGATGCATTAGTCTTTAGCCTGAAACACATCCCAGGCTGTGTTGATGCCAGAGTAGAGTATTGATTTTCTAACTTTAGAGCCTCTGCTCTCCTGATAACTACAAGTCGAAACTTGTAAAGAAAGACTAATGATAATAAAGTCTTACGAATCAATTCGCACAATAAAATATTATATATACAAGGAATGCTTAAGATGAAAAAAATTTTAGTTTCACTTTTCATGCTGTTTTGCTTAACTAATACCTCTTTCGCGACTGAAAAATCAGTGGATAGATTGTTTGATATTATGAATATGGATGAGCAGTTAAATGGAGGGTTTGAAGCCATGTTACCAGTGATTGACCAAATGGCGGTCGAATTTGAATTAGATGCTGAAGCGAAAGAAGAGTTAGCAAGCATATATAGAGCATGGTTTTATGAGGACATTGATCGTTCTAGAATGATGGGAAAAATGAAAGATCTATATGTTGATGCGTTTACTGAACAAGAAATTGAAGAAGCGATAAAGTTTTATGAAACACCTGCAGGACAAAAATTCATCAAGCTTAACCCTGAGCTGATGAAACGAGGTACGCAAATTGGTATGGCTGAAGCGAAGTCTAAGCAAACACTTCTGTTGAACAGACTAAAGCCGTTCTTTGAAAAACACGATATTAAGTGACCAGCAACTGCCCCGAAGTTACAATTGTGACTTCGGGGTTTATTTAATACTTCATGCTCACATTCGGGCTAATCGAGGTCACATACTTTCTCACCCTAAAACCCCATAAACCAAAACTACTCCCAGCAGCAAACACCCAATCGCATAAACAGGAAGTAACCGAATTACCCAAGGAATAACTTTATCAGCAAACCTTTTATGCCATCTCCAGGGAACACCCAATAACCCTAAACTGGTTATAACGATAAGCCAGCCCAGCGCCAGGTGAAAATGCATAAACTGCATCTGTGAAGCATAAAGAATTAGGCACAAGCCAAAGACGATTCGAATCAATTGTTCGCTGTAATGAGTTTGGGCGGATGAGGCAAACTGTCGCAAGAAGTGCTTTGCAGATGCAGGTTTGATAACAGCTATGAAGGCAAACCCAATCAGAAATAAGGCTGTGACTAGAATGATGAAGCTAAAAATCCAATCCATCGTGAGCTACCTATAGAATTGAGCAGACTTTAGAGTCTGCTCAATGTTATTGCGGATTACAACTTTTTCTTTAAACGCTTTTCCACCATCTTCTTTTCCCAGTTTATCTTGAAAATATTAATGACTTCAAAGGCCTGTAATCCATGAAAGACAAGCCCGAGTGTCCAGGCACCCCAAGCGATCAGCATGTCAGGCATTTTGCCCGCAAAGATAAAGATAACGCTAAAGATGATGTAGATGAGTAAGTGCGAGTAAAACTCCTTAATGCCTTTAACGTACTCCATGGCGTCTGCCTCTTCATTGCTAACAGTTTCAACAGCTGGCTTAGGTTTCGCGCCTTGCTCAGCTTGTTGAGTCGTTTCATTGGTATTGGTGGTGTTCATATCAGGCTCTCCTGTGCTGTCCATAGATATGGACGGTTCAAATGTTGCTATATCAACCTCAAACACAGCGGCTAAAGACTTTTGAGTTTCAAGACTGGGCTTGGTCTGGCCACGCTCAATGCGCTGAATGGTACGAGTGCTAACACCCATCAACTCTGCTAATTGCTCTTGTGACCAACCGTTTCTCAATCTCAATTTTCTAACAATCATAATTAATCCGTTCTGTGTTTATGTAGTAGCGCTGGCTGATACAGCGGTGAGCCTGAATTATGTAAATTCCAGACCAAGTATAACACGACATATCCCCGAAGAATTAGCGACATTTGGGTGACATACAGGCGACAGATTATTAATAATCAATAGGTTAGGTGACTTCCCTTCAAGCTCTGTCATTCTGAACTCGATTCAGAATCTGCTGTTCATTGAATATAGATACTGATTTTTACCAAGTAGCATCTTGTCAGTTAAGAGATAAATCGATACTTGTACAAAAAGACTAATGATAATAAAGTCACTAGTAATGAATTCGTATAATAAAATGTTAAGTTTTTACATGAAAATACTATTTCTCTTAATTTTAAGTCTTTCTGTTTGTTCTCACGCGGATCAGCCACCCGATTGGCAGGAGTTTTTGGTTCAATCGCCAAACAATAAATGGAGTGCTGTTGTTCAGCCACTAGGAAATGCTGAAAAGCCCTGGGAAGATGATTGGGTTTTAAATGTATACGAGGGTTTTTTTCTTTCTTCTCCGCCACCGAATTTTAGACCTGCTTGGTCTACTCCTTACAAACCAAGTGGCTACACTGGTGGATATCTTTCAGATGACGGAAGCACATTTTCGTATGTAGAGTTTTGGTATTATCGGGATTATCCTGTAGTTAAAATATTTCGTGAAGAGTGCAAAATTCTAAAAAATGGCTCTCATTTTAGGCTTGGTACCAATCTAGAGAAAACGACTTCTCATGAGTTATGGCTGAAAGAAGGCGGAGATGTAAAGTACATTACCCTGGAAGGAACATTCTACTTACAGCTAGAAACAGTCAAAGGAAAACGCAAGGTAGAGGTATCCTGTAGTGAAAAAACCTAACAATACAATCAACGCCCGCCAGTTCTTCATAAAATTCCTCGATTACGACCAGCGGAAGTGCCCTTGGTATGCTTAGGCTAATAGAGGCTACATACTTTGCCAATTACTCAGGAAATTAGCCGCATTATGGAGAGCGAATGATAACAATCATTAAATACTTAATTCTCTTGTTACCTGCTATTGCTTTAGGTTCAGAGGACTTTGATTTACCGTTAAAAGTCTCTTGGACTACAGAGGAAGGTGTTGAAAGTACAGTCATACACACAGAGACTAATTTTAATGTCTCGAACGCTATAAATGATGAGAGCTTGCTCACTTCATTTAATCTGACAATTTACGTTGCTGTTCTTGATGACGAAAGGAACGATGGATATGTTTCATTCTATTGCGCTATTAAGAGTGTCGGAAACAATCAGTATATTAGTGTTGGTGAGTCAGAAATTACTCGTGTTAATCTAGCAGATGGTGGAAGGATAGACTGCGGGCATAATTTATATATTGATTTGGAATGGGTTAATAAACAAAGGCAGCCCCGAATATGACAAACCACCTTCTTCTCTACCCAATTGCTGCTCACATCGCATGGACGGCTTTTCTATATGTATCGTTGACGATTGTTCGTGCTCCTGCAGTATGGGGCGTCGTAAAAAGTAAAAAAGAAAGGTGGGCGTCAATGGAGTTGCGGATCAGCGCTAACCTTTCGAATCAGTTTGAATGGCCGTTATTTTTCCATGTTACCTGTGTGCTGTTTATCGCTTTGGGAAATACTGAACCTGTTCAACTATGGTTGGCCTGGATCTTTATCGCAGGTCGCTTGATTCATAGTTTTGTGCAGATAGTGACGAACAATATTCGCTTAAGAGGTTTGGTCTTTACCATTAACTTCCTGGCGGTGTTGGCGATGTGGTTTTTTCTTCTGATATAACCTCTGAACATTGTTCAGCCATCCTGCACTCAATTTCTCTTTCACATAGCTGTCGCTAAACAAAATAAAATCTTACATTTAGAAACCCGCTCCTTGTATCAAAAGCAATCTTACATGCGTAGATTGAAATAATAACGAATATTAAAAAGCATAATAAGGAATTTTCAGTGAAAAACTTACGGTTTATAGCGGGTTTATGCGTGGCATTGGTTTTGCTTTCAGGTTGCGGAATCACGCAGCACACTGCGCTGGCACAGGAAAATGAAGAGAATAAAACAATTGCTCTAACCAACGTTAATGTCATTCCAATGACGGTGGAAAACAAGGTCATTGAAAATACTACAGTTGTTGTTGTCGATAACAAAATCTCAGCCATTGGCGGAAAAATACCAAATGATGCCATGATTATTGATGGTGAAGGTAAGTGGCTTATCCCTGGCCTGATAGACATGCACGTTCACAATCTTGTAGATGGTAGTCCTGGAAATAACTACCCAACCAAAGGTGCATCAATCTTCTTCGATAACCAAGACATTATGCTGTTATACGTTGCTAATGGTGTTACGACAGCATTTGAATTGAGCGGTAGAGTTGAACACTTCGGGCAAAGAAATGAAATTATCAAAGGTGATGTGACTGGCCCTAGAATTGCGTTGGCAGCACTAATTGATGGAAGCAATGCGAGTAAGGTAGCGACAACTCCTTCCGAGGGGCGACAGGCTGTTCGAATCGCAAAAGGTGATGGTTATGAATTTATCAAGGTTTATTCAAGGCTTAACATTGAAACCTACAAAGCCATTGTGGACGAAGCTGACAAACAAGGAATGAAGGTGGTGGGGCATATACCCAATGCCTTTGAGGGTAAGACAGAAGATGCGTTCGTCCCTCACTTTGGCTTAGTGGCTCATGCAGAGGAGTTCTCAAAGCAAGCCAATGAGTTTACTGAAGAAGAAGCTTATAAGCTTGCAAGGTTGGCAAAGGTGAATGGCAGCTGGGTTACTCCTAACCTATCGAACCTGGCAAGGATTGCTGCTCAGGGACGCTCATTGGATGCAGTAAGAGAGCTGCCTAGTTTTAAATATGTACATCCATTAATGCAAGACAAATGGATTACTGCTAATCAATATAATCACGGAACCAATCCCAAAAGAATTGCTTACTATGACGAGCTGGTAGGCTTTCATATCAAGTTGGTAAAAGCCTTTAAAGATCTTGGAGTACCCATGGTAGCAGGAACGGATGCAGGCACTTCAGGCATAGTTTGGGGTTATTCATTGCATGACGAGTTGACCTTGTTGGTGGATGCAGGCTTAACCACCGAAGAAACCTTGGCAGCTGCAACAAGGTTGGCAGCCACATGGCTAGAAATTGACGACAAAGTTGGAACTGTTGAAGTTGGTAAGTTTGCGGACCTTGTGTTGCTTGATGAAAATCCTTTGTTAGATATTAATAACACTAGGAAGATATCCGGTGTGTTCTTTAATGGACGTTGGGTTGATAAAAGTCAGATTGATATCATGCTTGAAAATCTGGCTAAGAAAAACGCAGAAAATATCGGTAAAGATGAGTTTCTTTGGAGCAAAATAGGGGAGCGTTGATTGAGGCGATTAGAAGCTTATCTCTTAATGCTAAGCTGAAACTCAAAATCAGTTCGCTTCCACATCATTGCAGTTAAACCAAAATACAGCGACATCAATAAGGCGAAATTCCATTCGATGATGTTTTCAGACTGATCGGCCCAACTGACACCTGTCGCTTTAATCACTACATTGGCAATCCCTAAAACCCAATAGAGCACCATCATAGTGAATTGGATAGTTAAATAGCGTTTAATTTTTCTATCCAATGAATTGCCAAGCTTTTGTAAGCTGCGAATGCTTAACATCTGCGCAAGAATGGTCATGGCGAAATAGAGGGTGATTCCATAACGTCGCATAAACTCATAAAAGTCACCTTCGGTGCCAAGAAAGTCTGCGTACAGAACTAAAAACACAGCGCCAATGGTTCCTAGCACGAAAATTGTGATGTGCGATTTATGGGTTAGCTCTTTCAGCCAGACACTCTGTAAATACCAGAAGATAATCAGAAATGCCGCTGTCGGCATCATCAGGCCTCGAAACAAAAAGATAGCATCACCATTGCGTGCCGCGCGACTAATCGAGGTGCAGCCTTCAAAATAAGGAATGCATTCATTTGCCACGCCTTGCCACAGTCCAATAAAAAAAGCACCATGCGCGGCAATGATGGGCAGAAGACAGACTATCCAGGCGAAATGAAAAGGGCGGATAAAAACCTCCATCTATAAACACAATGATTAATCATAGAGCTGAAAAGCAGGGGAGTGCAAGGCAGCATTAATAACAAATAGTAATTAATCTGCGTTTCTATACAGTGATTGCTGTTTGAGTTATTAAGGGACTCAAATAAAAAGTGGACTTAGAAATTATCAAAATGATTATCAAGATATAAAAAAGGCGCAAATTTATGCGCCTTTGATATGGGGTTGATTTATTAACTATTAGCGACAACTGGCGGAGATAAATCCATCCCCGTCAGCATCGAGATCACCTACTGTAGTAGCATCACAATCTTCATCAATCCCTTTTGAGTCACAAATTTCTTTGTTGCCTGGAAAGCGGTTGGGGTTATTGTCGTCACAGTCATTGCCGCCACAGTGCATAGCTTCAAATCCATCGCCGTCTTTATCTTCACAGGTTTTTTCACACATTTTTTCACGCTCATAACACTTTACGCCTTTGCAGGGGCTTGTTCCCGGTCTACATTGCCCTGAACGACACATTTCTTCGCCATTACAGAATACGCCATCATTACAGTCTGAATCTCTCCGGCACTGGATTTCCGGTTCTGCATTGGCGGCGGCTTCTAAATCACTTTTTGAAGCGCAAGCACAAATATCAAAACGAAACTTTCTATTCCAACGTTCCATTTCTTTGGTTGTTCTACCGCAAGGACATTTTTGCTGCTCACAACGAACACCAGTTTCTCGTTCATATTCGTTACAAAACTTTATCGCATCTGATACTTGATCAGCGTAAACAAGCTGTGGCGCTAATAATGAAGCTAATGATATTGATAATGAAGCTATCAAAAAGATTAGTATTCTTTTCATGTTCCCTCTCCTTATTGCTGTCCGTCACAGTTTTCATCAATACCATTATTGGGTGCATCGCTGGCGCCTGGATAAATCTGTCTGCTACGGTCATTGCAATCATTACCTCTGGCTGAATAGCCTGATTGTTGTTTGCAGGCCTTCCAGGGTTTACTGCTATCACCCCAGCCATCACCATCGGCATCAAGAAAATAGGTTCCAGTAACACCCTCATCAACGTCACCATCACAGTCATTATCTATTCCATCACAAGCTTCCACAGCTCCGGGTTTTACGGCTCTGTTATTGTCATCGCAATCGTAAGGCCCGCGAAAACGGTTGTTTTGACTTGCCAGTCTGGTATTGGCCTGTGCTTGAGGTTTGACAGCGGTAGATTTCACTTTCAGATCATGAGCTTTAATTTTTTCTTGATATTCAGTGTTACTGAGCATTTTAACCTTTTGAATATCTTTGATTGCTTTTGTATTTAGTGTCGTTGAAGGTTGGATTGATTTAACTGATGTTTTCTTTATTTGTGAAGCGTTTACGGTGTTAACCGCGAGTGCTAGCAGGATAATGGCAACGTATCCTAACCCCTGAAAAATTCTAATATTCATAACGTTAGTCCTTTTCTGTCCCTGTTTTACTGTGTTTAATACTAAGAAAATTTAGCATAATGGCTCAGCTAGAACTTATAAAGCTGTCACATTAGTTCTTTTTATCCGTGGTTTCTGTGTGGTTGGGTCGCTAAATCTATGATTTACTGGGTTTAGTCTGAGTCTCCAATCAGGCTAATAAACAACACAGTGAACATCACCTAACAGTATTGCCCTTGTGCATTAATAGGGGTAAAGCGTGTCACGCTATAACAATAATTTTTTGGAGGTGTCTTTGAACGGTCCGAACCCTAACGACAAAGAGCCCATGAAGGGTTTTCCTCAGGTTGGTTTTCTTAAAAACTTTATAACATCGCCGAATATTGAGGTGGGCGACTATACTTATTACGATGATCCTGACGGGCCTGATAACTTTGAAGCCAATGTGCTTTATCACTTTCCTTTCATTGGAGATAAGTTAAAGATTGGTAAGTTTTGTGCCATTGCTAAAGACGTAAAATTTATTATGAATGGTGCAAATCATAAGGTGTCTGGTTTTTCGACCTATCCATTTTATATCTTTGGTAACGGCTGGGAGAAAGTGTTACCGGGTGAAGGTGAATTACCATACAAAGGCGATACCATTATTGGTCATGATGTCTGGCTCGGATATGAGTCTACAATCATGCCTGGCGTTTCTATTGGCAATGGTGCCATTGTTGCCAGCAAGTCAGTTGTAACGGCTGATGTTCCAGCTTACAGCGTAGTTGGTGGTAATCCTGCAAAAGTGCTTAAGCATCGATTCGATGAGACGACCATCGAGAAGTTACTATTGATTGCTTGGTGGGACTGGAGTGCTGAGAAAATCACTGAGAATCTTGAAGCTATTGTTAATAGCGATATTGAAGCGTTGAGTAAAGCTGGTGATTTGTAGATGGACTTGATTTGTTGGGTTACGAGATGAGGTCTATAACCCAACCTATAAGAGCAGATTCCGGCTCGTAGGCCGGAATGACTAACCTTTCGGTGTTTAGACCTTGTATGATTCGTTAGTTCTAGAAGGGGTTGCCTCGGCAACCCCTTTCGGTATTTAACTATTTCAGAATATCTTGATTATGATTTTTGATAAAAGGACTTATCATAAAACCTAGGATGAATCCTGATAGTAATCCTCCGATATGAGCTGCATTATCAATATCGATCCCAAGTAGACCTACAATTATATTGAATCCAATAATGAACAAAAGTATCGGAGCGAGCGCCTTGCTTTCTTCTATTGAAACTCTATTGGTAAGTGATAATGATAAATAAAGCCCAAATAAGCCAAATATAGCACCTGATGAGCCTACAATAATTAATTGGTCATTCCACCATAAGCTAATTCCGCTAGCAGCTATAGCAAGTATTATATAAAACACGATTAATCTAATTGGTTTTAGCGTAAACTCGAGTACGGCTGCAATCAAGTAAAGTAGTGCAACGTTATAAAGTAAATGGATTGCTCCTGCATGAATAAAGCTACTTGTTATCAATCTCCACCACTGACCCTCATTAAAGTTATGAATATAATTGCCGCCCCAATGTAGCAAATAGGCACTGTTAAAGTTCATTATCGTTCCATCTGAAATTGCCATGATTATAAAGACAGATATGTTCGCGATAACCAGTGTTGGGGTTGCAATAAAATCTTTACGTGGAATGAGCAACATTAACAATTCTGGTGGACCGAATTGGGTTGTTTTTTTTCTTGTTTTTAACTGTTCATATTCGTATCTATTAACATCTGCAAAATACAGAGCTAGAAGTAAGACTATTAATGATATGAGGTATGGAGTGATGAAAAATAGAGGAGTGATAATCACGCGCTCTGAAAAACTATTCTGGTGAGGTGTAAGAATAATAAGCTTTTGATTAACAGTTTCTGTATTGCTCTCGATTAAATTTACAAATACATCTTTTTCATCCGAATTATTTAACCTTGTAAGGTAAGTGAAGTTCTTCAGATTAGACTTGTTGAATTCTTCATCTGTCTCATCCATAAATTTTTGATATAGCTTACTTTTATCTTCTCTCGGTAGTTTATTGGGGATTGTTTCACTGTAATGTAGTCCATACCATGTGTTGGTATCTAAATTAATCGATTCTTCATAGTTAGCATACAAAGGCAACGCAATATAAATATGCATAACAAAATCATGTCGACCTCTTCCTTTAACTTCGAACTGATGCTCACTTTGGGTTGAGTCTCTATCTAGATAAAGATCTTCAATTGTGTAATACCTTGTTTCTTTATAGTCTTTAATCTGATTGATATTTTTTAAAGCTGTCAGTTGACCTGTTTTATCCTCCAAATACATTTGTATAAGACTTGCCGATAGTAGAAGCATAATAGAGGATAAGGTTAAAGTTATAAATTTATAATTCTCATCATTTGTATCAAACTTTAAGACTGCAAACCTTGGTCTTAAGAAAAACCAAATAAAGCCAAGAATAATGAAGCTAGGGATAATAAAGTCCATGTAAATTGGCTTAAGGTCTAATAGTTTAAACTTCATGGTTAAAAGCCAGTTAATCAAGCTTAAAACAGACAAAAGACCCAAAGAGAATACTAGGTAAGGAACAAATATGAGTTTAACTTTGGAGGTGTAACTATTGTGCATCATCAGAACTTATAGATTATTATGATATTTTTTCTGCCTGTAGTTATACCTTAACTAGCATTTTGATTCCAATAGAGTGATTCTTTTTACTCTATTACCCCTTCATGTTTCAACAACCATTCTTTTATCGCTAATCCTCCTGCGTAACCAGTTAGGGTGCCGTTAGTACCAATGACGCGGTGGCAGGGGACTATGATGGAGATAGGGTTTTTGCCGTTGGCGGCTCCGACGGCGCGGCTGGCGTTTTTGTTGCCGATGGCTGTTGCGAGTTGGCCGTAGTTCCAGGTTTCGCCATAGGGGATTTTGCAGAGGGTTTGCCAAACGGTTTGCTGGAAGTCTGTGCCGTTTGCTTTGATTGGTAGATCGAACTCAGCTCTTTGGCCTTTGAAGTACTCGTCGAGTTGGCCTTGGGTTTGTTCGATGATGGCATTGCTTTTGTTGAGTAGATTCTCGACCGGTACTTTTTCCCATGGTTTAAATAACACTGCTTTGAGGTGTTGGTCGTCGGCATAAATATGTACCGCGCCAAATGGACATTGTGTTTTTTGATAGTAAAGTTTTGTATTCATAAAAATGTTTCTCTTACCTTTCAAAGACTGTGCCATAGTTGCAGTGTGGCGTAGCTGCGCCAGGGTTGCCATTGACCGGTATTGGTGAGGTTATGTTTTTCCATCGCTTTTATAACGCCGAGATCTTTTTCGGGAAATGCATCGCTATCAAAGCCGCTACGCAACTTGATGTATTCATAAGTCCAAGGGCCGATGCCTTTGATATCCAGTATGGATGATAAGTCTTCGCCATTAGTATCAAGATACCATTGAGCAAAGTTGTGTAGTGTCTGTTTGCGGCTGTTAGGCATTTTGAGGAAGCTTAATTCACCATCCACTATTTGCTGTGCCGTTGGGAACAGTTTGTACTGTTCGTTGTAATCACTACCCAGTTGTTCAATGACACTGGCGGTGTGGGTATAGGCAGCTTTAACCGAAACCTGTTGACCGAGAATGGCCTTAACTCCGGCTTCGAAGGTATTCCAGGTGGCCGGTAGTCGCAATCCTGACTTCAGCAGAGGCTGTAGATTGCTATCTTGTCCCAGAGTCTTTTCGATCACTTCCAGATCACTGTTCAAGTCCATCACGCGACGAATATGGTGAGTGACTTCCAATAGTTTGCTCATGTCACTCAGTTCAATGGTGACCTTGAATGATGAACTGGATGAATCAAACTCTGCGGTTAAAAAGCCATTAGCACCGTCCAGACTAAAAGTGCGGCTGTAACTGTGGTCAGTTACTGTTTCGATTGCGGACAGTTCTCTCTGCTGTAAAAAGTCTTGCATTAACGACCAGTCATAGGGCGGGCGATAGTGCAGTTTTAATTGAATGGCTTGTGATTCTTGCAGACTTTGCTGGTTATGCAATTTTTTCCGTAAATTTCTGGGGCTAAGCTTCATGGTCGCCTTAAAGCTGTCATTAAAACGACGTACGCTGTTAAAACCTGCGATGAATGCTATATCATTGATAGGTAGTTGGGTTTGATGCAATAGCTGTTTGGCGAACATCAGACGCAAATGGTTGGCATAGATTATCGGCGAGACGCCAAGGTACTGTTGAAACAGTTTGCGCAGATAGCGGTCGCTAATTCCCATGGATTCGCTAAAATCCTGCAATGAAGTTTGGTTTAAAGCGCCAGCCTGTATTCGTGTCACGGCTTTTCTGAGTACTGCCTGGTTACCTAACCAGGCCGCAGAGAGCGGGGCGGTTTCCGGGCGGCAACGCAAACAGGGGCGAAAGCCTGCTTCTTGGGCCTGCACGGAGCTGGGGTAATAACTGATATTCTGTTCTTTAGGTGCTGGCGCAGGACAGATCGGCCGACAATAGATACCGGTGGTTTTCACAGCGACAAAAAAGGTGCCGTCAAAACGCGGATCGCGCGCCAGGCGTGCTTGCTGATAGGTTTTTAAAGTCGCCGAATTGGGCATCAAACGCCATTTGTAAGATTGATTTAGCCATATCTTAGCAGGATATGGTGAACTGAATAGCCATTTTCGGAACTGAATCGGTATTGGCAGAGACAATGCTGTACAATTAGAGCAGATGGTAATAATGCCGAATTATTAATGTTTTAAGCCGATAAAGGCTGACAGTTTAGACCAGTCAAGTTACCATTCATTATCAAAGCAAATAAGGGTAGAATATTGCCCCTTATACGCCACTAACTAACCGTTTTATAAGGCATGAGTTTGAATTTTCTAGACTTTGAACGTCCTATCGCAGAATTAGAAGCGCAAATCGACGAATTGCGCATGATGGGCGAAGACACTGAAATTAATATTAGCGAAGAGATTGAGCGTTTAAAAAAGAAGTCAAAAGACCTCACTAAGCAAATCTTCTCTGACCTAACGCCGTGGCAGGTTGCGCAATTAGCGCGTCACCCGCAGCGTCCTTATACACGCGATTATATTGAGCATATTTTCACTGATTTTGATGAGTTGGCAGGCGATCGTGCCTATTCCGACGATGCGTCAATTGTCGGTGGCCTCGCACGATTGAATGATAAGCCTGTAGTGGTTATTGGTCATCAGAAAGGCCGCGATACCAAGGAGAAAATTAGACACAACTTTGGTATGTCGCGTCCAGAAGGTTATCGGAAAGCAAAGCGTATTATGGAGCTTGCTGAGCGTTTCTCGCTACCGGTGTTTACTTTCATTGACACTCCTGGGGCTTTTCCGGGTGTCGGTGCCGAGGAACGTGGCCAGAGTGAAGCCATTGCGCGAAACCTGAAAGTGATGTCACGTCTTGAAGTACCGATTATCGCTACTGTGATTGGCGAAGGTGGTTCCGGCGGTGCTTTGGCAATCGGTGTCGGTGATCGTGTGAATATGTTGCAATATTCAACTTACTCTGTGATTTCGCCAGAAGGTTGTGCTTCCATTCTTTGGAAGAGTGCTGAAAAAGCAGAAGAAGCAGCACAAGCGATGGGGATTACCGCTGAGCGTATCAAGAGCCTGGGTCTGATCGATAATATCGTCGCTGAACCATTAGGTGGAGCGCATCGTGACTATCTGGCGATGGGCAAAAGCTTAAAAGAGCGCTTAACGAAAGACATGGATGAATTGCAAACTCTAAGTGTTGAGCAATTACTTGCTAAGCGTTACAACAAGCTGATGTCGTTCGGTACTGTCAGCGAAGAATAATTTTCTCCTATGACAAAATCAGAGCCAGTTTCTCAAAGTATTGATGAGTTTCTGGCTCTTTGCATTTCTAAATCTATCAAATTCATAGTGGTCGCATTAAGTGGTGGCGTTGACTCACTGTCCTTACTGCATGCTTTGCATTCTAACCTCAATAACTCAACTCAAAAAAT
>Ga0209345_10003132_pt1 | contig 17290 bp, 21 predicted proteins | sample Cruoilmetagenom7_FD_187294 | JGI IMG/M metagenome (GOLD analysis project Ga0209345, IMG submission 187294) | Oil polluted marine microbial communities from Coal Oil Point, Santa Barbara, California, USA - Sample 7 (SPAdes) (version 2) | ecosystem: Environmental > Aquatic > Marine > Oil seeps ...
GCGATGGTCGGACGAATTACACTTGGAAAAAAGAAATATGCTGATGTGCAACAGGACATGGAAGATATTATCCGGCAAGCAGATGAACTCAAGAGAATTCTGTCAGAATTAATTAATGAGGATGCAAAGGCATTTGACGCGGTAATGCGCGCATATAGACTACCTAAAGAGACAGAAGAGCAGAAGCGTGAGCGGGAATCGATGATTCAGGCGGCAACTATCCAGGCCGCGCAGGTTCCTTTGGAAACTTGCCAGGAAGCGCTTAAGGTTATGCAGTTAGCTGTTGTGGCTGCAAGTAAGGGAAACAAGAATGCGATTACGGATGCAGGGACCGCGTCTGCACTGGCGGTTGGAGCAATCACAAGCGCTGGCGCAAATGTACGCATCAACTTGCAATCGTTAACCGATACTATTATGAAAGAAAAATTGATGACCCAATTGGAAGCAATTGAATTAGAGACTCGCGAATTGAATAAGCAGGTAAGGGAACAGCTGAAGACACGCGCACAAATAACCCTGCTTTGATACAATCCATTTCAATGAAAAAATATTTACGAACACCAATGCAGACATTAATTTTGTCAACAATCTTACTGAGCGCTTGCGGGGATACTCCTGAAATTAAGCAGGAGCCATCACCAACACGTACTCCCAGTTCATATTCGGTTGGCATACCTCCGTATATCCCCGATAGTGTAGTTGATACATTAGGCAGCATTCAAATTATTGAAATATCTGATTCGCTGGATGGCCCGAATTTTCAGATCGATGTGAGTGCGGAAGATCCAATTATTGAGTGGGTATATGTTTTAGCAGCACCATTTTCTTATATAGATGAAGGTGTTATAGGTGCGGACTTGCAGGCGTTCTGGCAGGGAAATGCAGAGATGAGTTTTCCTGCCGAAGTACTTTTTGTAGATGGCAGCACGAAGGCGGTTATTGAAAAAATATGGGGTTCAGCGGCGACCAGCAAGGTAAAGGTTATTTCATCAAATGCGCTTCTTGGCCGGGTTTGGGAAAGTGAGAATGCATTTGCGATCATTCCCTTTGAACAGCTGGAACCAGCCTGGAAAGTCTTAACTATAGATGGGTTTTCTCCTATCCATAAGGATTTCAATCCATCTGATTATCTTCTAAATATCCCGTTTTCTTTTTTGGGAGACCAGGCGGAGCTGGAAAGATTGCTGTCTCATGTCATGGAAGATGAGAACGCCGGGGAATATCCATTGAGCAATCGCCATTCTGATAGATTAACAACGGTAGTGATGACAGGTGTTACAGCACTCGTAAGGGGGACCGCTTATGTTATGGATTCCAGCGGTAACACTTATCCCGCAATCGATATTGGCGACATCCTGCGTGACGCGGATATCCTTCACATCAGCAACGAGATTTCTTTCGTTGAAAACTGCCCCAATCCGTTTTCCAACAAAGCGAATGACGCTAATTTGGTGTTCTGCAGCAAGCCGGAGTATATACAATTGTTGGAAGCAATCGGAACGGATGTGGTGGAATTATCGGGAGACCATTTTGGGGATTGGGGTCCTGAAGCAATGATAAGTACACTTGAGATGTATGAAGAACGCAATTGGCAGTACTATGGAGGGGGACGAGATTATACTGATGGCATTCAGCCAGCTGTTTTTAATCATCACGGGAATAAGATTGCTTTCTTTGGATGTAATGCGAAACCTAAAGGGTATGCGACTGCCAGTGATTCATCCCCGGGGGCCGTACACTGTGACATGGAATTGATGGCTGAACAAGTGAAAAATGTGATTGCCCAGGGATATCAACCAATCTTCACTTTCCAGCATATAGAATATTATGCCTACAATGCAAGCCCGGCACTACAAGTGGATTTTTATTCCGCTGCGGATGCTGGCGCTGTGATCGTCAGCGGAAGCCAGGCGCACCAGCCGCATGCGATTGAATTCTATAAATCTAGTTTATTACACTATGGACTTGGGAATCTCTTCTTCGACCAGTACAGAGAGAGTTTCGCTCAGCGGCAGGCATTTATTGATCGACATGTTTTCCATGATGGAGAGCATATCAGCACCGAATTGATCCCGATTATTTTCATTGATTTAGCAAGACCAAGGGTGATGACAGAAGAAGAGCGAATTTTTTTATTAAATGAAGTGTTCACCGCCAGCGGATGGTAAAAAAGGAGAAAAAATGGCACTGCTACCAGATTTCCGAATACGAGAACTTGCAATAAAAGAGAAGATGATTGAACCATTTGTGGATGCGCAGCAGCATGACGGAGTTATTTCATACGGCTTATCCTCTTATGGGTATGATATCCGTGTGGCAGATGAATTTAAGATCTTTACCAATGTGAATTCTGCCGTTGTGGATCCCAAGAAATTTGATAAACGCTCCATGGTGGATTTTAAAGGAAAAATCTGCGTGATCCCCCCCAACTCTTTCGTTTTGGCAAGAACAATGGAATACTTCCGAATTCCCAGGCAGATATTAACCATTTGCGTAGGAAAAAGTACTTACGCCCGCTGCGGAATAATTGTCAATGTGACTCCTTTTGAACCTGAATGGGAAGGGTACGTTACTCTTGAGATATCCAATACAACTCCTCTGCCAGCGAGAATTTACGCAAACGAAGGTATTGCCCAGGTGCTGTTTTTTGAAAGCGATGATCCCTGTGAGGTCTCTTATGCGGACAGGAAGGGAAAATATCAAAATCAAAAGGGTCTCGCTCTTCCAAAAATATAACATTGGTAGATATGGAAAAGAGAATTCAAAGAAGATTTGTTCGCCGAGTTTATTCAGAGCGGTATCTATTAATCACGTTGATCAGCTTTGCGCTCTCAATATCCGCGACCCGCATCTTCCTTGAAATTGCAGATTATCCGCAGATTGGCAGCGATACATTGCATATCTCGCATGTTCTGTGGGGAGGGTTGTTATTATTTGCCAGTAGTTTATTGCCGCTAATCTTTGTAAATAAGCGTATCCTTGATATCAGCGCGCTTTTATCAGGGATTGGGGTGGGGCTTTTTATTGATGAGGTCGGCAAATTCATCACCCAGACAAATAATTATTTCTATCCAGCTGCTGCGCCGATTATTTACGTGTTCTTCCTGCTTACGATCCAGATTTACAGGATGATCCAAAAGCCAATTAAGAATGATCTTCGTACCAATCTGTTTAATACTTTGGAAGAGTTTGAAGAAGTTCTTGAAGGAGATCTTTCAGATATTGAAAAAGAAAAGATCATCAATCGGATGGAAACAGTTGATTTTGCAAGTGAAGATAAAGATTTGTTAATATTAAAAGAGATGTTTGTTTTATTCTTAAAGGATCCTTCTCGGCCATTTGTTGAACACGATCCCGACCTTTTCGAAAAAGCAGCCAATTGGTTGAGCTGCTTGGAGGAAAAGGTATTTAAGAAAGAGAAATTCTATCTTTGGCTTCGACTGCTGTGGATTTTCTTGGGCTTTATTCTGGTGGCGCAGCCGCTTTTCATTGTATCTGGGATTGATGAACCAATACGAATAACTGGCTGGCTGAAGAGGATTGTTGATTCTTCCCTGCTGCTTTCAAAAAACTTCAACGTGTTCGGTGTTATCCGAATTGTGCTGCAGGTATTCAGCGGCATAGGTTTATGGGTGTGCGCATTATTTTACAAAGGTGAAAAAGGAAGAAAATGGATCTCTGTTGCGCATCTGATTTTGTTGATCGTGCTTACAGTCGTCAATTCACTTGTATTTTTTTACGATCAATTTTCCACGATTATTTTTGTAATGATAGAGTTTCTTGTTTTTCTCCTGACTACGCGTTTCTTGAATTGGCAGTCAGATAGTCATTATCATGATCTCTAATAACATTTGGCTGTTGTGATATGATCTCTCAGATTAATAATGGGATATAATAATATTAGTATATACTAACAAAATGAATCTATTAAATGTAAAAAACGGTAAATGGGTACGTGTCACAAACTTTCGAGGAGGGAGAGGTATGCAACGACGTTTAGCCCAACTTGGTTTTCTTCCAGGTAATAAAGTGAGAATTATCAGGGCAGCGCCATTTCATGGGCCGCTGCTGTTGGAAGTGGAAGGGCGGGAAATTGTGCTTGGGCGTGGTGTGGCATCACATATTTTAGTGGAGTATATCTAATGCGTCTTGCATTAATTGGCCAACCGAACTGCGGTAAAAGTACGCTTTTTAATCAGGTTGCGGGATATAAAGCTGAAACCGGGAATTTTTCTGGGACGACGGTTAGTTTTAAAGAAACTAAAGTACGTGTACTGGGGGAGGTAGTTGAACTTGTTGATCTTCCTGGGACGTATTCATTGTTGGGTACCAACCCAGCTGAACGAGTGGTGTTGGACTATTTGATCGCAAAGAAAGTTGATGCTGTCATCAACGTGATTGACGCAACCCATTTAGTGCAGGGATTGCTCTTGACCTTAGAGTTAATGGAAATGGGGAGGCCGATTGTGCTTGCCATCAATATGATGGATGAGGCTTCCAGACAGGGGTTGAAAATTGATGGAAAGAAACTCTCGGATCTGTTAGGTATTCCTGTTCTCCCTATGATCGCTACTCGTGGGCAGGGTGTTCGTGAGACCTTTATTCAAGCCCGGCGCATCGTAAAGGAAAAGGAGATCCCACAGCCACTGAGATACGGAAATGAGATTGAAAGTGCGGTTACCGATTTAAAAAACAAGATGGAACAGGGCGAATTTCCAATCAGCAGGCGGGCGATTGCAGTTAAGCTCCTTGAAGGTGACCCGGAGACCACTAAACTGGTTGAAAGTAGAAATCCGGGAATGACAGATATTATCCATGGGCACTTGGATACACTTTGCCACCATTCATCTCGGCAGGCGGTTTGGATGGTCGCGAAAGAACGCCAAAAAATCGCGCGAGCCCTATCTCGGAAAATATCTAAACAAGGAGAATCCCACTTATCTATTCGAGATAGATTGGACGATTACTTACTTCATCCAATTTTTGGTTACATCTTCCTTGTGGTGATTCTCGCAGGGTTCTTTACGATAATATATGGCATAGGTAATTGGATGGAAGCACCACTATTAGGGTTTTTTGATAACCTGACTGACCTTATTATCAATCGATTGAATGTGGCGGGATTGCTGCCGCAATTGATTGTGGGGATGATCCAAGGAGTTTCTGGTGGATTAGCGATTGTCTTGCCTTATCTTGTGCCGTTTTTATTAGGGTTAGGTTTTTTAGAAGATATTGGCTACCTGACGCGCATTGCGTTCTTGGCGGATTCACTCATGCACCGGATGGGGCTGCACGGAAAAGCGATTGTTCCCTTCATATTAGGATATGGCTGCAGTGTACCGGCAATTATGTCCACGCGTATTATGGAAAATAAACGGGATCGCATCCTCAGTGCCGCGTTGGTCACCATGATCCCTTGTGCCGCGCGTTTGTCGGTGATTTTCGGATTGGTTTCTTTCTATCTCGGCCCATGGGCGGCTTTAGGAATTTACTTTTTTAATATACTGGTCATCGCAATCACCGGCAGGATCATCACCCATTTCATTCCTGAGGATTCTCCTGGACTGATCCTGGAAATGCCTGTTTATCGGCTGCCAACACTACGCACGGTAACCGCGAAAGTATGGTTTCGGGTTAGAGAATTCATATTTGAAGCATGGCCGCTTCTTATCGTTGGCAGTATCACTTTAGCCGGGTTGAATTATTATTCGATCACCCAATATTTGGATATACTCTTTCGCCCATTCACGTGGATATTAGGTCTTCCATCGAAGGTGGGAACACCACTGATTTTCGGAATTTTCCGAAAAGAATTATCATTGATCATGTTAGCTCAGGCATTGGGAACAATAAACTTCGGAGCAGTTCTGACATCAGAGCAGATGATCAGTTACACAGTGTTTGTTGTTTTTTATATCCCCTGCATTGCTACGATGGCTACAATAAAGAATGAACTGGGAACTAAAAGTATGTGGTTAATAACCGGGCTTTCGCTGCTGGTAGCAATTCTCGCTGCGTTATTCTCTCGCCTCTTGTTTTTCTTCTTTATATGAGTCTAGATTAGATCGTTCCTGATTTGATAAATGCAAAATACAGCGTTAGGAATACTGCGGTAATAGTGACTAAATACACAATAATTTTTGAAAATCTCTGGCGCATTTTATCTCCTAAATAAAACCATATCGTTCTGAATGGATCTGATTGTGCGCGAATCCCACATTTCGCAATTCGTTTTCAACTGCATTCATCATGGGTGTTGGGCCGCAAAGAAAAATATCCGTTCCATCTTTTAACCACTCTTTCGGGATATACCTATTGAGAATATCCATATTAAGGAAACCTGATTCACCTTCCCATTTTTGAGGAGGCTTTTCGATTGTGTAAATTGTTTTTAATTTTAAATTTTTCTCAAGGTTTTTTATTTCATCCTTGAAGGTCAAGTTTTCCCATTCACGGTTGCAGTAGAACAACAGAGTAGGGCGGTCATCATTCCGATCTGCCATTGTACGCAGCATACTCATTATGGGTGAAACACCTATGCCGCCGGGAATAAAAATCAATCGTTCAGCTTTTGGAAAGCGATCCAGATTAAAGGCGCCGTAAGGGCCATCCACATAAATGCGATCTCCCGATTTTAAAGTACGGATCTTCTTTGTGAATGGTCCAAGATTTTTAATTGACATCTCAATCTCGCTTTTTCTTTCTGCGCTGGATGAAATTGAGAAAGGGTGCTCGGTATCTGAAAATGGAGTTTTCCATGCAGTAAGCCAGGCAAACTGACCGGGCGCAAATTGAAATCCTTTGTGGTTGATGGGTTCCATCACGATGGTCCAGACATCACCATACTCCTCTTTGGTTTCCTTTACAAGGAAAGGCCGCCGAATAAGGCGCAGGGGATAAATGATGCGTGTATACGCAAGCAAACCAATAAAGATTGCTGAATAACCGATCCAAAGCGCTTTCTTCCAGGGTAGATTTACATAATTTCCAACGAGAAAAATATGCACCAGTGCCAGCGCAACCATCACAGTGGATAAAATCCCATGCCAAATTTTCCAATGTTTATAACTCATTTTTATCTTCTGCCGGTATTCAGCTGTCAAGACAACAACGAGTAAGAGTAGGATTGATGTTACAGCTGCTCTTGCCCGCCATGGGGCTGTGATGAGGTTTAATAATCGCAGATATCTTCTATCTAAAATGAATAAAAGGATTGGATGAGCGAAGACCATGAAAAAAGCAGCAATGCCTATTTGGCGGTGGAAATGATAAACAAGGTCGGTGCCGAATGGCCGATTGAGAATCTTGATGCGCCCCGATATGACAAACTGGAGTGCCATGATTGCCATGCCAGTGAAACCAAGGCCAACGGATAAGTCGAGTAACGGAGGACGATTATTGTATTTTGGGCCCAGGATCAGTATCAAGATTGGCGCAAGTGTAAGGAAAGCAAAAAGAATTATCCAGAATATTCCAAGTAATTTATTGTTTTTTATCATGAGCTACCTCAATTATTTGTAATGTATTTATATTTTATTGATTATTCAAACAGATCAGTATAGAAGTTTTATAAGATTTTCCGCCTCTTTTTGATGTTTGAACTGCTTTTCAGCAGTCCTGAATACAGAAGTATGCGCGTAACGCCTACCATTGTAGTTCTTTATACCGAAGTGTTGATGAAGCATCTCGTGATACAGGACATATTCGACCAACAAACGGGGGGTATTTTTATTGTCCAATTTTTTGGTAACAGCTATCGTATTGATCTCTGGGTGATAATACCCCAGACGGCGTTTGGACCTGCGGCTGCTCCACACCAGGCGCGGTTGCGAAAGCTGATCTTGGAAGTATTCATTATTTAATTTAATAAAAAGAATTGCCAGGTTGTATTTTTCGCCGCGGCAAGAGATGAGATTTGCGATTGGAGCTCCACTAACTTGTTTATTAATGCGCCTGAAATTGGAATTATTACTGTATGTTTTAATGACACTTGTATGCTTAGATTGATGGCGGGAGAATGCTGCTGAAAGAATGGATTTCTTTATTTCTAAAGGGGCAGTAATGTAGGCTTCATTTATTTGCAGGATTGTTTTACCTTGAATTATTTGTCTGCGGTAAAGATATCCTGAATAATTGATTTTGATTAATAATTTTTCGGGAACAATGCTTATTTTTTTGTTCTGCTCAGATAAAATTCGCAAAAATTCGCCAAGCGCGGAAAGATGAATGGCAAGGTGAGTTTGATGGGATAAATACTCAAGCCACAGGTAAATCCTGAATGAGTGTGTTGACAGATCGGCGGGTGAACCTAACCTTTCAGTACAGTGTTTATTAATGATAGACAGCAGCGATAAGATTTGAACATGCAAGTCGGAAATTTGATGTTCTATCGACTTAAGTTCATGATCGTTGATTTTTGAGAATACAAGCCAATAGATAGAGGAATGGATCTTGTCAGCGAAAGTTCGAAGATTCGGGATTCGTATAGGCGGTCTTTTCATATTGATGTTATTATTTTAGAGATTATAAGGTAGAAAAATGCAGAGATACGATTATGATATCAAGTTAATTGTGTCTGATATTGATGGCACACTCCTAACCTCGGAAAATGATTTGCACCCCTTCACAGAGGAACTAATTCGTGCTGTCATCAATGAAAAGCGTTGTGATTTTACTTTCAGCACTGGACGTCCGTTATCCATGACGCTTCCGATGGCTGCGTATTTTAACCTGAAGATACCGTTTATTTATTCAAACGGAGCGATTTATGACCTGAAGGATAATAGCGTAGTATCCGCATTCCCTATCAAATCAACACAAATTGAAAAAGTTGCCGAAATCGCAGAAAAATTCGGAGTGGGGATGGTTGCTCATACCAAAACCAGTATGTTTTGCCAGGTTAGTGATAAAGATTGGGAAACGATCGCATCTATGGAATGGATGAAAGGGAAGAAGGTGGATCATGTGAGGCGGGTTAAAGACGTTAAATCAGATGTGCCGGGAAAGATCATCCGATTAGATATTTTTGCGGAAGTAGATTGGTTAGATGTTATTTGGCAGGAGGTTAATAAATCAATTCGGGATGTCTATGTGGTTAAGATGAAAAGAAGTATCGAGATCTCTCATGACGGAATACATAAAGGGTCTGCGCTGAGAAAATTGTCGCAATTATTGGATATTCCCTTGAAGAACATAATGGCTGTGGGTGATAGTCTGAATGATATCCCATTGTTGCAGGCAGCTGGATATGGCGTGGCAATGGGGAGTGCACCAGATGCCCTGAAGGAAGAATCGGATTTGATAGTGCCGTCTGCCAATGAAAATGGGTTGGCAAATGTGATAGAGCGGGTCTGTTAAATCCCTTATTTAACCTAACCACTATAACTTTATCAAATCAAGAATAGGAAAGCTGCAGTAAGATGAATACCTCTCTAATAATCAGCACTGTTCTTGTACATGGTGTGACAAATAGAGAGGTAACAACAGTCAAGTGGCTTGCGATTTTTGAAATAATTTAAGGTTCGCAAATCTACCGGATATGACCGAGTGGTTAATTAGCAAAAAAAACCTACTAACCTACGGTGATCTCCTTACTGCTCTCCCACAATCCATGAATGTTGCAATAAGCTAAGGCGTGCAAAGTGCCAGGCTTGTTAATTTTCATCGACGTGGTTATTGACGGAGGCGCATGGACGGGCCCTTTGTTCGGACCAGCACCTGACTCACCATGGGCATTGAACTCGATGCGGCAGACATCGTAGGTGAATTTGGTGTCCTGCGGGTGGAAGTAGAGACTGATCCAGCGAATATGGTGCTCGGTTGTATTGGGGTGGCTAATCTCTTTTCCTAGACTAACTTTTACTCCGAAATCCTCATCCAGTTTCACCTGGTCTGGGCACTCAATGACTGGAACGTGCTTTTCGTGTTTCCAATCTGCTTCTTGAATTCTTTCACCTATTTTCATTTGGTTAGCTTCTTTCCATCATTAAATGGATGTCTTCAGCAATTGCTTGAAGATCTTCCTCGTGCTCAATTTCATCTGTTAGGATCGACAAAACGATATCGTGCGTGACTGGATCGATATCTTTAGTGAAATTTACTAAGTTCTGATAGACGTCAATGGCGCATTGCTCCCCCTTGATGTTTTGGTCCAGCACAACTTCTACATATGGGTCTGTTGGCGGCTCATACCCGCAGTTGGTCATTTTATACCAGTCTTCGGGTTTGAGAATCGGTGTACCGCCAAGCTGGATAAGTCGGTTAGAGAGTAATTCTGCGTGTCCAAGTTCTTCAGTGGCATGCTGTAATAATTCGGCGACAGCCGCATCCCTCATGGGACCTTTGACAATCTTTGCGCCTACCCAGTACTGGTAGTACGCCAGCCATTCATCTGCGAGGGCTTTGTTGAGCATTTCGACTAATTTATTTACGTCTTTACCTACAATTTCTATTCCTTTTGTTCCCATATTAACCTAATTTCCTTTCGTTATTTGTTAATATTTATTGGATAATTGGTATTGCTGATGCTTCTCAATATTTGATACATAAACATCTACATCAACCAATTACTCATATATTATCATATTGAAGAATTGCTATGCCTAATTTTTGCTAATGCCTTTATAGAAGAGCCTTTTTTATTCCACTATCTGAATTTTGCGTCAAGCTTATCTATAAAGAATATCAGAGCTAAAAGATGGTTTTTGTTCGAGAACTTCTAAAGTAATTGGTCTGCTTTTTCTACTTCAATAACAAGCGCTCCTCTGGCCCAGGAGAATTTTGCCTTGGTTAATTCCACAAATTCACCTGATGTGGTGATTTTTGCTCGACCAATAAGCCGGTAACCTGTTCCCGTACCATTTCTACCCTGAACTTGTTTTGACCCAATCAACAGCTCAATTCGATTATCATCATTCAGGTTTTTTTCTGTCTGATGATAGCCGCCAACGGGAATGATGATTGTTTTCCCATCATTGATATCAAGTGATTTAATAAAATCACCCCAGGTAGCTACAAGGTGAGGTCCATTTTCCCCATACGTAGCTATCGCCACCACTTCGGTTTTTTCAATTACGTCTTTTATTGTTGTATTTATTATATTCATATCGAAATTGTACATTAGATTAAGAGATAATATGCAATCGAATATCTATTGTGGTTGTATGGGTTAATCATCTGCGCTACTGGATGGAGCAAGAAGATAGATGTGATTTCATGGAAGCCAAATATTGGTGTTGTAAATCGCTTGGTATGTACATTTACTAAAATAATCAAGGTCATTTGATAATGCAAAGATGACAGTATAAGATTCGATCTTATCCACCCAATTAAATCTGGCCATAGAGGGCGGCATATCTTGCTCTGAAAAGCTGTAACCTGGCGAGCATTAACTGCTTGTGTCTACGACAACTATTTTCCCTGTGGAAATTCATGTTATATTTACTTTTCGTTATGATAAAAGAAATATTGAGGTGTTATTTGCCAAAGAAAGCGTTACTGAAAATTTTTATATTTACTGTCTTGTTGTCCGTTCTGAGTGCCTGCGGTAGCGGTGGTTTGCAGGAAGAAGGCAGCAGTTCACAGGCAATGTCTGACGAGGTTACTGTTCCTGACTTACCTACCCCTGAGCCGTCAGCAACCTCCCCTGATCTGCCTACTCTCGAACCGACTGAAGTAGCCGCCCTTGTCCATCGTATATCCGAAAAAGACGGGATGGAGATGATCTATATTCAGGCGGGCGAATTTCTGATGGGATGGGGAGGCTCGGATGCAACAGTTGATGTTGGTCCAGGTCCCTACCCGGATTTCCTGGTGCATACGATTTTCCTGGATGATTACTGGATCGATAAGCATGAAGTAACAAACGAGCAGTACCAGATATGCGTGGCGGAGGGTATCTGCCGACCATGTAAGCAGAACAATATTCCACCGCAGGGAACCGACTATTTCACTGAAGCAGCATATGCGGATTACCCGGTTGTCAACGTATCCTGGTACATGGCCAGGGATTACTGTGAATGGACAGGTAGGCGGCTGCCCACAGAAGCGGAATGGGAAAAAGCGGCACGCGGTACAGACGGACGCAAATATCCCTGGGGAAACGAGAAATATACTGAAGAGTATGCCAATATCTGTGATGTCAACTGTCCAGCAGCAAAAAAGGGTGATATCTCGAACCCCAACTTTAATGATGGATTCGCTGGACCTGCGCCTGTGGGGAGCTTCCCCGCTGGTGCCAGTCCCTATGGTTTACTGGACATGGCAGGTAATGTGTGGGAATGGACAAGCAGTGCTTCAGAGCTGTATCCATATGACGCGAATGATGGGCGGGAAGCGCAGTATGATATCGTTGACGGGGAAAAGTGGCCGGAGAGAATTTTACGGGGGGGACCGTGGAATGATGGTTACTGGTATCAACGCTCAAGTTACCGCTATCGTGCAGTAGGAGTGTACTTGAATTTCAACATGGGAATACGCTGCGCGTATTCGGAATAAATTTTAGAGAATATCTAATTTAGATTCTCCCCGTCTTTATCTAAAGTACATTCTTTTTTCTGTGAGCAAGAAAACAATCTGGAAGAGTGCTGCGTAGCACCCCATTGAATTCATCTCTCATAACTGAAGATGTCTGCCTTCACTTCAATCCTTTTTATTGAAATCAGTTAAGTCGTTTTTAAGTGAATTCTTCACAGCTTGTTTTGAGCCGGTAATTAAAAAACAGAACAAAAAAAGTTATAATATGAATAGCACAATATTTGTTGTTGGTTAACAAAAGTTTTCGACTGAAAATTGGTACATGGAAAAATAAGGATCAATAAACCGGGAGGAAAAAATGTGGACTGTGCTTTTAATCGTTGGTGTAACTTTATCTATCGTAACGTTCTTTTCAATCAAAAAAGGAAGAAAAAGCAAAACTTGGCCGAAAACTAAGGCAACTGTGGTTTCCGCTGAAGTGGAAGAGAAACATGAATATGATGAAGATGGGGATAAGCATGTCTATTATTACCCGCGCATTCACTATGATTACCAGGTAGATGGTCAATTTTACAATGGGTTCAGATATAAACTTCTGGAAGCGTCAATGTCGAAGCGGAAAGCGCATGCATTTATCTCGAATTTCATGACCGGTGATATATTAACGGCATATTACGATCCTGAAAAACCAACCGAATCTGTCCTGCAACCGGGGGAGCAAAAATATTTATATGTGTTTATTGTAATAGCGGTTGGATTAATGGTATTCAGTTTGGTGAAGTTGTTTATATAGATTTATTTTCATTGCCGCTGAACTACTAAGAAATTCATTGAAAACTGAGGATAAAAATTTTTTACGATCAGTGTTTATAGTCGTTTCTCTAATAAAACCTGGTAGAGTTTATTTGGCAGGTAAGGGCATTCCAGTATATGATGAAAACTGGCGAGGTTACTCCTACTGGCTGGATTCCTGGAAAATCAACACTTCAACCATCCCCTGAATTGGCAGGAAAAGTCTGGAAGGTAAGGAGGAAGGCTTTTGTACCGATTCTGTTTTGGAAGTGCCCCACATGTTTATTTCCTCTTATTTCTTTATTATTAGATTTAAGATACCCGCAAGAAAATTTAACCGCGGAACAGATTCTAAATAACTTATATAAGAATCACCAAATTTTTCTATGAGACTTGCATCATCAAGCCGGGCAATTTGAACCATACAAGTAGTTCCTAAACAACCGATAATTATGACAAGCCAATGCTGGCTGAGGAGGATGACGGATGGATACAACAACAGCCAACCAAGATAAAGCGGATGACGCACGATCGCATAAACGCCATTTGTAACCATTGTTGTAGTATGAGTGAAATCTCTACCCTTTTCCACTCGTCCGGTAAAACGCAGGAATCCCATGGCAAGAAAGATAAAAGTAAGACCGAGAATAAGATTTATCCATCCTGCAATTATGAGTATTGGGAAAATTGGGTCGTGGTATTTAAGAAAGTACAGTAACCAAGATGCGATCAGTGTTACTGTCGCAATGGTGAAATACAGTGAACCATCCTTTTTCATTTTCATAGAATCTCCTTTTGGTCAACCTGCCAATATTGTCTTTCGATCTCATGATGGTATGAGAATTTGATAATGATAAATGTTAGGAGAAGAAGGTTGAGGATCGTTTTTTATCTTTCATGATTTTTATGCGCGCATCCTTAGCCAAGGAAAACAAAACCATCGTTATTAATATTTGTAGTTAATCTATTTACGTTTTTTCTTTACTCAAGTTGTGAGATTAGTTTGCCTTGAGATTTAATGATTTGTGGAGGATCGTTTGTGCTATTGTAACTTCTATACAAGTAGATCAAACTTGTTTCCTGCTCTCCCCCCTTTTTTTTGTTTTATGGAAAGTGTGAAAACACATGCATTTATTTTCAAATGACCGTTTTCATTTTAGTTGAGGGTTTCTTGATTTATTATTTCAAAACACGTATAACAGATTAACAAGGCACAATATGAATGATGAATTGCTGGTAACCCATGAGGCAATTAACGCAATGGATCCGAACATGGGGCTGATCGTTTGGGACGGAGAGGGCGTATCTGCGGTGAATTACTTTGATAATCTGCTTGTACGGTCGAAGTAATATTGCTCCAATAGGGATTTTTTTGCGAGAAAGGTTTTTCTCCTTGTTTTATGTGGTGTTAATGGAGAAGCAATGTTCTTCCCGACTACTGTAAGCGAATGGACTTGTTCGGTAGGGTTTTCCATGAAGGATATTTTTATTCTGGTAGTGGTTTTTAAATGGACAATGATCGTTTTTATTGATGATTACAGTTGGCAAAATTGAATATTTATAGGTACAATGATTTAATCAGACTTTTAGATATCTTTGGAGGAAATCTGTAAAGTTGTTAAATATCAGAAGATGTTTATTTTGTTCAGGAGGATCAAATGAAAAGAAAGTCAATTCTTATCACCGGATTATTATTGGCCAGCATTCTGCTGGGAGGGTGCCAAAATTTATTAGTTAACACTGAAGCGATTATTGCCACACAAGTTGCTGAAGCGATCGATGAGAGGTTCGCGGAAATAGAAGATGCCAACCTGCAAGTGGAAAGTGCTCCGGTCGTATTGGAACAGCCAACGCTCACTCCCTATCCAACAAATACCCCTTATCCGACTCAAGCACAACAGACGGTTTATGCGTATGATTACAGCTATGTGATCGGTACGCCGGGGGGATGCTTGAACGCTATTTTTATTTCTGAAACGATTATTGATAATACGGTGTTCACTCCCGGTGATGCTTTTATTAAGAGCTGGACAATCAAGAATACCGGTTATTGTAAATGGAATACAAATTATCGGCTTGTTTTGCTGAGTGGGGATGCGATGGGCGGAGATGTGTCCACAAATCTGTCTGAATCGGTTTCACCCGGGGAGAGCATTACTTTAACAGCAAACCTAACTGCTCCATCTACTCCCGGTACATACCGCGGTGAGTGGCGAGTTCAGTCAGACCTTGGGATCAATTTTGCCAGATTTTGGGTGCAGATTGTTGTGAAATAGAATCTCTCAAAAGTCCAAGTATCTATTTAAACAAAAAACCTCTTCCTTTGTTTTATTGGGAGAGGTTTTATCTTTACTCTGCAATCTCAAGGGCTATCTCTGCCATGAGCGGAAAATCTTTTTCTCGCCGTTCAGCTGACGCGGATTCATGGGTTATCAAGCTGTCACTGACGGTTAGGATCGCGAGGGCTCTAGCATTGAATTTGGCAGCGAGGGTATAGAGGCCTGCTGTTTCCATTTCTACCACGAGAGACCCGAACTGCATCCATTTCTCCCAGTGATCCTCTTCGTCTGAATAAAAGGTGTCACTGGATAATATGCTTCCCACATGGATGTCCAGCCTTCGGGATTTCGCGGCCTGATACGCATTTAACAAAAGATCAAAATTCGCGGTGGGGGCGAAATCCGTGCCATTAAAACGCAGCTTGTTGATGTGTGAGTCTGTGGAGGCAGACATAGCGAGTATGAGGTCACCGACTTTAAGGTCGGGCTGCAGCGCTCCGCACGTGCCAACACGGATGACGTTTTTTACCTGATATTCAGAGAGAAGTTCATGAACATAAATGGAAAGGGTGGGGATGCCCATTCCGGATCCCATCACAGATACTCGTTTGCCGTGATAGTTTCCTGTGAAGCCCAGCATACCGCGAATATTATTGAAACATATCACATCTTCAAACATGGTTTCCGCAATATTTTTTGCTCGCAGTGGATCGCCAGGAAGCAGGACGGTTGAGGCAATCTGTCCCTGTTCTGCACCAATATGATTACTCATTCTTACACTCCTGTGTGGTATTGAAAAATAATTAGATAAACAATATTTCTTTGTAAAAAATTATGAGCAAATTATAGATTAGTTTTTCTGGGTCTTGGATAGCCCGCCCACGTTTTCGATTAGTTGGAGCACTGTGTGCCTGACGTTAAGTGTATTTTTAATCATTGATCATACACGGAACCAAAATTTCAATTCATCCACGATCCATCTGCGCCGCTGTAAAACAACGGCGATAAGAGCAAAAGTGATGCTTGGTATCAGGACGAGCAGTGACCAATTTAGGCGAAAAGCCCGCAGTGTGTAGAGATTTATTACCCCATTTAGAAAGACGCAGAATAGCCCAATAGCCGAAAATAAAGATGTGGCGATATGCAATTCCCTGAGTACTTTTTTTCTGATGAGGATGACCAGTGCCAGAAGCAATACCGTGAAAAAGAATGTGATCGGGAGGGCTAATGGGAAAAACCAGCCGTGAGAAGCTGAAAGATGTTCGATCAGATAAAGAAATCCGAGCAGGGCAATCGCGTCGATGATGATCCAGCGCCGGGCAATGTTTCGTTGAAATAAAAATGGGCTGATTAACCATACCCAAGCGATCCCCAGACTTGCTGCAGCGTACAAAGACCATGTAAACGTATTTCCGAAAACACCATTAATGGTGATTGACAATAAGGCGGGAGCTGCCAGGATAATGGATACTAATTTTATCCACAGGGCCTTATCGAAGGAATCTTTTGGGTTTTCCCTGTGCTGGGGAACCATTTTTTGGATAATATGAGTGGCTGGGGTAGCGGGGTTGATCACTTCTGTGCCGCATAACGGGCAGCTGCCGCCATGATTTTTCAGTTTCACACCACAGTTTACACAGTACGACATGGCTTCACTCCTTATTACACTCAATGGTTACTGGCAACCCCTGCTTGACAAGAAAAGAGAAAAACTCCTGTTCGACATGAGTCTCTTTGATCACCCG
>Ga0209345_10003133_pt1 | contig 17281 bp, 18 predicted proteins | sample Cruoilmetagenom7_FD_187294 | JGI IMG/M metagenome (GOLD analysis project Ga0209345, IMG submission 187294) | Oil polluted marine microbial communities from Coal Oil Point, Santa Barbara, California, USA - Sample 7 (SPAdes) (version 2) | ecosystem: Environmental > Aquatic > Marine > Oil seeps ...
CCTCCTTGTTGATGTCATTACTATGTGTATTATCTGCATCATCCATTTTTCAAGTAGCGACAAGGAATGTATATAACATTGCATATTTCATTGCATACGTAGTTGCTTTTCAAGCCCCCTTATCTTGTGAATCAACACCGTGTCAATACCCTTGGATCTCTATACTATCACCTGAAGTATGCTTCAATAAATACGTTGTACGAACCCTTGTTATATAGCTCCTCTTTAATTTCTTTCAATATTGATTTTCTTCTTCTCGTTCTGACTTGTCAAACCCAATCTCTTCAATCTTTATTGGCAACATTATTAGTCAATTTTTTCTCATACTCTCACCGACAATCAATTTTACGTCTTTGTCAGAAACTCATTTATATGACGCTCTTCAAGATCACACAGTCAAAGTCTTGTCGATACTTTTACACTCTTCCGCCACCGCCAAGATTGCTTCTACAAGTCATTTTTCTTCCTCTTTCATTTTTAATAATAGTTATTTGTAAATATTAATTTTGCAACTGGAACTCATTATAACACTCATTCATTATCTTCAAAGAAAATGTGTCGTACCGCTCTTGTATAGTTATATCTCATCCTCAAGGATAGAAAATAGGTCAACACTTTTCAAACAATCTATTTAGTTCAGAAATGTTTTCCTTTATAAACTCGTCACGTGTTCTTGTGTCGTTATAGTCTCGAAAGAAAGTAAATTCTGATCAATCATCTCAAATAATTTTCTTGTGAATCATGCTTTTTGTGTAGGAGATAAATTGTTACATCTACAATATAATTTTCTCGGTTCACATTGCAACCCCTTTTCACACTTTCTTTTCATCTATATGAAAGAATGCAGTTTTCGACTACAGAAAATCGCACACCATTTGCTTGACAAAACAGATATTTTAGAGTATAATATATGTATTATACTTTTATAAAAACAACTAATAACATGAAGAAACAACAAAGTTTGTCTGCTATGAGAATTGAAGCTATGTCTTTGCGAGTATCGTATATAAAAGAGAAAGATCCGTCAAAAGGAACAATGCTATTGAAATCTTGGTCTTTGGTTATGTGAAGAGTCCACGACATGCAAGACGAAATAAACAAAAGTCTTTTATCTCTTTTACAATATTCATAATGTCTATAAGATCAATAATGCACAAAAAAATATGTATTTGGTTCGACGATACAAATTGATATGAAAAACTATTCCTTTTCTACAAAATATTTGCGGTTTTTGCGATATTTATGGCTATAGCACAACCAGACATAGCAATAAAACGAACTATGTATAAAAATTTTGTAATCCCCAAAGTATTTATATTTCTAAATCTCGTTATCTTTATTCAGGAAATTTCAGAAATCTTACTAAGAATAAAAATTGTAACAGAAAAAAACGTCAAGAAATATATCAAGCCAACAGAAACAAAAAAAATCTCTGACGAAAAAGAACACACTCTTGAATGAATATCAGTAGATAATATTGTCTATATCTTATTTAAATATAATTGACGGTCTAACGTGGGTTTTCAACAAGAGGTGGGGAAAAACAATATATTGTTTAAAAAAATAGGTGATATTCTTGAAAAAAGAGGCGTTGTTGTTAGATGAGAAAAAAACGCTAGGATCTTAAATAAGGAAATGAAGGATCATGAGATCTATTTGAAACTAATAGCTCCCACTCTCGAGAAAGTGTCAGAAAATTCTATAGCTTATAATTGAGTATAAAACTCAGTCTAGAACCATGAAAAACAAAAATAAAACTAATAAAAAACAGTGACACAACATCACTGTTTTTTTGTATAGGACTATTTTGGAAATTTCTTAAACCTATCTTTCAATAGTTCAAAAATATAATCCTTTATTGTCCATAGATGGGCTTTAAGCAGAAACAAATTTATTTTCTTTCTTATCCGCATGATGTGATATAAGATAAATTATTCGTTATCAAATCAAAGCTCCCTGAATCTTTTATTTACTTTTGATAATAAGTCTTTAATTATTTCGTCCGAAATATTGTCATATAGACTTGAACACAAATTCATTAAAGAAATTATCAACAATCTCTTTGCTCTTTCTGTCATTTTTTTCTTTTTCTTGTAGCTAAAAGGTGTTCCGTCATCCTCGAAGTGACATAGTTCGTAAGGTGCAAGATTTCTCAACCCGACCTCCTTCCCTATTTCTATCAACCTTTTATAGTTTCAATTCCAAGACGGAACTTGTACTTTTGGATCTTCGCTTATATCAAACACTACATCAACGGCATTTCAAGACAAGTGTTTTGAATTTATTGTCCACGTCACTTTTTTAGCCGATGGCATAGCGTACTCTATAGGGACTCAGTACCTAGCAAGTTCATACTTATTTCTTCACTTTCAAAAATAGTAATACTGTCTTTCTATAGCCCTTCTTGCCTCCCAAACGAAAGGCTTCATTCATTCATCCTTTGCCTTTTCAAGAAAAGCATCCACCTTTAGTCTAGTATTATCATTCAACGAAGAAAGATCCCTCTGTATTCATATATTTTTCATGTTTTTTTTCTATTCTAAAATTCTTTTTGCTTTTACTCTTCAGTAGATAGCAATAATTTGTGATATTCAACCAGCAATTCCGAGAGCTGCATTTACCGCATCTCCTTGTGTTCCTTGATCGATATCAATTACACCAGAGACAGCTAGTCCAAAACAAACAACTGAAATTAATTGTGATCGGATTGTTTTTGATAAGTATCGTTTCTTTGTATCGTTCATTTTTTATAATAATAATGTTGTAAATTATTTTCTACTATTTTCGATCTGTTCTAGTTTTTTTTTAATGTCTACCATGTTCTTGTCCATGGAGTCTTGTGTATTTCTTGTACGCTCTGAAATAAGGTCAAGCTTTCACATGACCTTTGTGAATGATAGCTTTATGTCATTTATCTCGTCCTCTTGCCTCCCTTGCTTCTCTTCAACCTTTTCGACCTTTAATTTATAATTATCGAAATCTTTTTTAAAGACTCAAGCAGTAAATGAGTTCTTAATAAAGAATCATATCAATAGCAGTAGAGTCGCTACATTAAGTATTATCGGCGTGTTTCCTCATATATCCATTTTATTCTTCATATTTATTTTTTAAACGACGTGGCTCGATATGATCACCATCTCTTTTAGTTCCCATCATCTTTTTAACAAATAATTGATAAAGATGTTTTGCTACCTGCTCGCAATACTCATAGTATTCTTCTATATTCTCAAAGTCGTCTGGTGATTTATTTGTATCTAAGTTACACATACATGTAAACGTAAACAAATAAAACCACCAGACATTGTTTTACTGTGTATCAAGCAGAGCCCAAGAAGTCCCATTACATCCGTAGAAGTTGGAACCACTATATTTTATTACACCAGCTTTTCACGCTTCACATAGAATAGTACCACTAGAAACCTTTACTCATGCATCAAAAGTTTTCATTCCATATATGTCTTGATCTCAAGTCAACGAACAATAAGCACCATCTGCATAATCTACAACTGCCTTTGTCGATGGTACAAAATCGTCACTTCATGGAGCAATAAATCATGTATCAACTACTGTTCGTGGAAGATACAAGCTTTTTTCTGTCAATCGGATAGGATCAGTTTCTGTGTATCATGTTAAGTATGGATTACTTGCTGAATCTATTATAGAAGCGAATTGCAACATTTCCTCTGAATACGAATAAGATGCAGGAATTCAAAATATATAATCACATCACTTGGCGTCTGTTCATGTGTAACCGTCTGCAGTGTTGTTGCAGAAAATGTTTGTGTCTACATCAAACACTGAAACTTCTCATGTAATTCATGTTCAATTTAGCTCAAAATTATTATTATATACATAAGTTCATGAGTTTGTTCATGGGGTTATCTCATTAGCAGCAAGACCAAACGAGTTTCAAGAGAAACTATTTCATATAAATGAGTTATTTTCGCTCAGGACATTCGTTGCCATATTTGCTGCATACAAAGTATTCTCAATTTTCACCATGCTGTAAGTGTTGTTACTTACTCATGCGAATACTGCTTGTATGTTTATACCATAATCGTTTTTTTCATGGCTAGTAGGATCTCATTTTTCTCAGTCTATCTTTATATTATCTACTATCATGTTGTTTTTTTTAGCTTGGAATGTTGACGTTAATTTAGATTCGGAAAACACAATAGCATCTCAACTACTCACTATGGCAACGCAGTTTGCATTTATTATCTTTTCTGAAGTCAACTTATGTTCTCAAGGTCTTAAAACATAAATATTATCTGGAGTCGACAAGTGACTTAGATCGTCAAAACCAGTTCATGAGTCTAAGTATGTAACAGTTGTACTTGCAGGCACACAGCTATTTGTAGTCCACAAGTCAACGTAGGCAGAGTTCGTACCAAAGAGTTTCTCTGCAATCTCGCCTGTAGTAGGATTAGTAGCTCGCCATGCATCGTCTGCAAATGTTCATCCATTGCTAGGAACGTATCCTTGAGATCATTCTGTATATCTTACTATATCTCAAGATGTAGAAATATAGATTGGGTCAGTTTCTGTGTACCCAGTCAAGAAGTCTCAACTCACAGCATTGAAAATAGGGTCTGTCTCTGTATAGCCAGTTAGATATCCATTTAGAGATCAACCTGTAATATAATTAAAACCACTAATATCTACTATAGATGTGAATTGTAAAGTCTCGTCTGAGAAGGTATATGATGAAAGTGTTCAGAACTCATCGTCACAACCTAAAGCATTTGTTCATGTATACCCGTCATCTGTGTTGTTACAGAAGATGTTTGTGTCTACATATGAATCGGCAAGACCAACAATTCACGTTGTATTATTTGATATATCATTATATTGCAAATTTATTCCTGTTGTCTGGTCAAAAGAGCGAATTCAACGCTCAGCTCAAGAAAATATACCATTATATATAGATATGACACTTCATGTATTTTGTATATTTAATGATATTGCTGAATTTGATCATCAAGATACAGATGAGTTTGTAAGAGACACATCATTTAATGGATCATCAGAAAAAAACTGTATTCCGTATACTCAAGCATCAATATTTATTCAATTAATTATTACGTTATATGTCAGCGATCATCTATCTGACTGAACAACTATCCCATATGTAGATATAGTAGAGTCAACACTGAATCCATCGAAAATAATCTCTGTTGATCCATTATATATTGTAAAATTGGAATTTGTTGTTTGTGTTGTGATAGAGACATCTCATATTCCAATGATAGCAATACAGCTTCAGAATACAGTTTCTGATGTAGACACAGTATATGTTCACTCATTTAGTAGATATATAGTGTTGCTAGTGGTAAAGTTACCAATAGCATCTCAAGAAAAATAGTTTACTCTGCTTATACTTCAAGTGACACAAGTATTTGATCCCCATAAATCAACATAAGCGCTATTAAACCCAAAATATTTTTCAACGATCTCGCCTGTAGTAGGATTAGTAGCTCGCCATGCGTCATCTGCGAACGTTCCTCCATTACTAGGAGTATAACTACCAATACCTTCAATATACCTTACAATATCACCACTGGTTGACAAATAAACTGGATCTGTTTCAGTATATCCAGTCAAGAAATCCCCGCTTGCAGCGTTAAAAATAGGGTCTGTTTCAATATACCCTGTAATGTATCCAGCCCCACTCAAAAAACTTTCTGTAACGAAAGCACTTCCACCAGAATCAACTAGGGGGAGATATGAAATACTTTCTCCAGTACATCCGATACAGAAGAGGTTTTCTCCTCAAATTACAACACCGTTTACTACAGAACCGCCAGAGTTGAAGAATGTTGAAGGATTAGCAATTGCTGTATTAGATTTGAAGAAGCTTGAAGCTTTCCACTCTGCAGCACTTGCGAAACTTGCAAGCAAAATAAAGGAAAATGCAACGGCTATAATTTTGTTTAAGATTTTCATCTGTAATTTTTAAAAAGATAATAAAGTTTATGCTGATTGAATTACTTGTCGTCAAGTAGATACTCAGATATCATTATTGAAGTATAAAATTCAAAGAGACGTATCTAAATACTGATCTCATGCTTGTCTTGAAGTGAAGTTGCTTTCTGGAGTTCCTGTTCATGGATATGGAAAGGGCGTTGGTATTGCTCAAGCTCAAGTAGAGCCTGCGGCACTGTCGAAAGGTGCGATATAAACAACATCTCAAGCAGCCCCCTTCACGTAGAAAGATTTTGGCTTCTTGAAAGAATTCTTCTCCCCTTCCAGTACTGGGATTATTTCATCAGCAGCAGGAGATTCATCAACGGCAAATTCGATATTTGCTGAAGGTCGAAAGGTAAAACCACTTTGATCATAGATAGTTTTTACAAGTTCCCAAACTCAAGTTGCTTGGATTGTATAGTTTTTTGGCAATGACATTTAAATATTGAAAGGAGTTAAAAATATTTTTGTTCAAGCTGTTCCTTTCACGTAAAAAGAAATTGGCTTTTCAAATCAGTGTTTTTCTCCTTCAAGTACAGGAACTATTTCATCTACTTCTGGAGATTGTTCTGTTGCAAATTCAATGTCTGCATCTGGATAAAATACAAACCCTTCTTGACTATAGGTAGTCTCTACAAGTTCCCAAACTCAAGTTGCTTGGATTGTGTAAACTTTCGGCGTTCTCATTTGTCGTTTTTTTTTAAATAAAACTATTCTTCAGGAAAATATTGATCAATAATTGGCTGATAATTCGCTTTCTCTTGATTATCTTCGAACTCTGTTGTCATATCTTTTATGAATCAAGCCATCGCTTCTCTTTCCTCTTCAGTCCCAAATGATAGAGTATTCACTTGGTCAGTTTGTGAATACTTTTCATATATTTTATTACAACACTCCGATTTTTTGGCTTTTGTCTGGTTCTCTAAATCATCAAATATGATACTTCCTGCAACTACAGAGTATATTTCTCATGCTGCCACCTTCTCTGCTTCTGCCTCTGTTATGTCGATAATGACTCAATTGTGTGCTAGTTCCATTTTATGTTAGTAATTATAAAATTGGTATCTTGAATATGCTCTTCACTTATAAGCCTGTGTGTATATTCTTATTTCATCTCCTGCATTCACTGGAATCATACGTCGATCCTGTATAGACAAGGAATTGTTTCAAAGGCTTATTGCATATACAGTAACACCGTTTATTTGTATAGCAATACTTGCACTTGGCAAAGGAGATCATCAACTATTTGTTGTAAATGCTGAAGCGTAATATTCAAATATTCACTTTGCTGGCATTATGAAGGTTCTTTCCGTAACCGTTGCCGCTCCTCAGGCATTATTTGAATCTATAATTCAAGCGACTCCTTTTACATAATTCAGAGACTCTAATATTGCTTTCTGCTCGTTTATTAGAAGTGTGATAAATGAATCTTCTCCACCTATACCAATCAAGAACGGTGCATATCAAGTTATTGCATATTTTGTTCAGAACGTCCCAGGCTCTGCTTGGTCTTTCTTCTCGATTATAATATTTCTTATTCCTGCAGTCATTCCCGCAGTTCAAAGAAACACTCTCAACTCTATGCTTAATACATCACCAGAACCAACAGAAGTAGAAAGTGGTATTCAAGTAGGTATTCGTCAACCAGTTCAAGAAACCGTTGCAGTCCCAACGATACCACCGTTGATTTTGATCTGTGCTTGTGCTTGATTTCAAACACTATATCATATCAAATCAAATGTCATATTCTCTATTGCTGCGGTTTTATCAAATGTGTATGAAACAACTTCTTGATATGTATCTCAATCGCTTGTATATGGTCAGTCATCGACAATATTGTTTTGTGCTGCTCAACCTGCGAAATATCTTTCTCATGGCTCAGTGACTGTTTGGTCTAAGAATCAAGCTGAGACCATTTGAACAGTTTCTTCAACTGCTCCGCTGTCAACAACTATTCAATTACAAATATTTGTAGATCTGTAGGCTCAATTATGTTTCCAAACCTTATTTTTCTCAAAGAAATATTGCCACTGTATTTTAGAATATAGGATAGTTCAATCAGAAGATCGAATCGTTCCATTGAAATATTCAACTCCAGCACCAGCCGTTCACTCAAAGTCAAAATAATTTGCAGGGTCTTGACCTCCTGTTCTACTAAATTCTATATATATATTTTGTCACTCGTATGTTGTAAGATCAACCAATTCAGAAACAACTTCATTCTCTTGATATGCTGTTGATAAATTAGTCCCCAATATTGGGTCAAGTGCTACAATCAATGTTGTTCCGTCGCTTTCATATATGTTTATTGCAACCGCATCTGTTGGAGTACCTACTTTCTTAATATTCATAAGTCTACTCTTCAACAAGTTTGCATAATTACCGTTTCAAGGCACTAGATGCATGTCTCTTATCTTTAGTTGAACACCATTTCCCATTGATACATCTGTTCATCAAATAAGCTGTTCTGTCAATAATGTGTCTAAATTTCACACACCGTAAAAAACTGCTCAATATCAATCTCAAGCAACTACATCCTCACCTAGAACCACATCAACAACCATTTTTTTAATGTTTGCGACATCTGCAAGACTCTTTGATTCAAACTGCATTGTAGTTGAGTTATACGCAAGTATTGAGTCATTTATAGGTGAAAGATTGTTGTCTACGTCCTGAAGATCTTTCAAGAAAATATTTATGATATCAACGTCAAGCTCACCAAAAGAAACTTTTCTTTGCTCTCTATAGTCCTCAACAATTGAAATGTCGTTTCCTAATTTATTTATTTTATACAAAGGTAGAAAGAATCCAGTTGTAGGCTCTACGTCACTAAGTACAAGAGCAGAAGCATCTGCTCCGTCTGGGTCTGCACTTCAAGAAGCAAGAATCGTTGAATTTAGTAAGAGATATAGATAATAGTCTCAATCGGATTCTGACGAGATATCAGCAGCAACAGCGTTTGCAACTTCGCACCTTGCCCATCATGTCCTGTTGTCTATTGAGTATCTAGCAAATCAATATCAACTAGAAAGCTGTAACTCCCCTACGGCGTTTGGAGTAACTTCAAGCATCAATATGTTATCTATATATCATCTTACGTTAGAAATATTTCATCCTGCAAGTTCTGAAAAATCAGTAGCCGTGTTCTTGTGTATTCAAGACGGATCTGACTTTATTATCTGTGTTCTCCTTGTTGAGCTGATTTCTACCATCGATTTATATTGAAGTAAATTAGAAATGTTGTATCCATTTTTTGATATTTATTACTTTTTTTATCACCTATTATTATTTATTGCTCTGTTGTGAAGATTCTCCAAAACATACCTTAGATCACCTTTTGTTTTTTTTCTTACTGTATTATCTACCTTTATATTTCAAACAACCTTTGTAGCTGTTGCTTTTATATCAATCTCCGTAATCATACCAACATATCAAGTTGATCATCATTCAAGCTGTGTGTTTATCTGGATAGCTTTTTTGTTACCAACCCTATATTTGTACCATTCAGGGTCTTCAACTTTTATTGCAGGATATTCATCAACACCCTCATTCTTTAGTTGAGAATCAAGACTTTCTTCCCAATCAAAATCTATTACATAACTTCCGACAGCATCTTGATAATCATACTTTCGAAGTCAAGGTTGAATCTCATCGAATGTTCATATAATATCAAGCTGATATCAATTAGATCTCCAGAACACATCAAACTTATCTTCCAGATATTTCATAATGTCAAAGAAAGAATAGTCTCAAGGTCACCTCATCAAAGAATCTATATCCCTTTCATCTCAATTGAAACCAATAGAAAAGTCAGAAATTCAATATAGGTTATGATAGTATTCAACCATTCAAGAAATCTTTCACTTATAGTTGGGATTATATTCGTTTATGTTTACTCAAGCAAGAGTTGGGCAATGTTCTATTGTGTCAGTCAATTCATCATAGAAAGGGCAATAACTATAGGTTACAACAGGCACGTCGCTACTTTCGTAGGTTCGTTGACTACCTATTTTTTTATTGTTTTTTGCAAAGCTTCTATAGTAACTTACTAGATCTATACAATCAAAAGTAATATATTGTCACTTTAACTTTGTTTTTCTAACCTTTCAAACGAAAACTTGCCATCATCATTCTATATTTGCCCATATCTCCACAATATTCCCGACCTTTCTAACATTCTCTTTCAGCTTACTTACTGTTTCCGTTGTGTATGGGATTGTAAATTGTGCAGTAGAAGTATTAGAAAGAATGCTCTTTATTTGTAGGTCTAAGTATGTATTGATCACGGTGAGACTATTCTTGTTTTCATCCAAAAACTTTATAGAAAGCATGTTCTTAAATATCAAATAAAACTAACATCGTGTTTCTCTGTACTCCCAAACGACATCAACAGATTTTACAGGCTTACCAGTATCAACAACTAATTGTTGAGGGTTATTGTCTGGAATTAGTACAGGAAAGTTATTTCAGAAAGAAAGCTCTAGCTCCCCCGTGATGTCTGCTCAATTCAAGGTCACTAGGTAATTATATGGATCAACAACAAGCTCATCTCATAGATTAAGATCTATATTGAAAAACATTCTCGTGAATCAGTCGTTTCTAATACTCATTATCTGGATACTTCAAACAGTAGCGTTGTCTTGTATTGCAGTTATTTTTGCTTTAACTAATGCGGGAGATATTCCATCATAGATTAATTTTTCGGAAGGGTATGAATAGAAAGAAAGCGGTAATTCATGTTCAAGAGATACTCAAGGAACATAATTTCTATCAAGTATAGTTGTCAATTCCTTTGAATATAGACAGCTTCAGTCTTTTACTATTAATTCAACCTCAAAGTTCATAGTCAACTCACTCCCTTGGTTTACTACTCTTGGTCTAGATACAACCTTTGCTTCAAACTCCCAAGCATTCCCCTCAACATCTGTAAACTCCATAGGGTAATACCCCCTATTATCTGTAAAGTTTGGATTGTATGGTGGCTCAAAAAGCTTATTAACTTTCTTGATTAGATTTCGTCTTTCAGCCTCTGAATATGCTATTGCAGAAAAAGACATACTTATTTTTCTTCGGTTGTTTTTTGTGAATCCTCAAACATATCCATGTCTAAGCTTAAATGGAGTATCGTTTGTTTCTGTCTCAACATAGAAAAACTCAAACGATGACAAAGCAAACATTGAGTAATCAGCCCCCTCAGACTTGAAAGTCCTATCTGTGAAAAGCTCTTCTCTATATTTAACGAATCTTACAAATGTCTTTTGCATCTACAAAAATATATTATAAATCTCTGAACGACTTAAACAAATACATACTTCACCAACTCACAACATCATTTTTATCATCATAACCCAGTTTTAAATCCTCAAGATATCATATTGTTCAAGTCCAACCACCTATTTTCCCATGAAAACTTGAAAACTTCTTCTTTAAAAGCTCTCTCATTTCCCTTCATTTTACAGTATCTCAATAGTCGACAACACATTCAAAAGAAACATTGAAGATATCCTTTCAAGACTCCATGTCGTACGGATTTTTTCTTGGATCTTCAGTAAACAAAATAAACGGTCTTTTATCTTGTCATTTAGGAACTCTAAGAAAGTGTACATTACTTGTATACGCTGCAACTTCTGGATCATTCTCCAAAAATTCCTTTATTGCTTTTATGTAGTTTTGCATTTATTTAAATACGGTTGTAAATATTTTCGTCATTCAGTCTTTGTTTGCTAGATATGTCTTTTTAAATATCCCCTTTCACTCGATACCATTATTTTTTATAGCCCTTGCAACCATGAACACTTTTGACTTTAGCTCTGTATCTGCTTGGTCGTATTTTTGTGTCTTTCATGGTAAGTTAAACTTTCTTGCTGTTCGTCACACTAGGGCATCAAATGGCGGGTATTTTCAAGGCTTCCTACCGTATTCAATAGTGCTAGAATATTCTTTCGAGTTTCAAACCCTCACTCTATACTTGCTAACCTTTTTTGTATAGAAACTTTTAATATAATCACCAGTGTCATAAGCTCAGCCTTCATTTGCGGATTGCTTTAGCTTTGTCTCAAGAAAAAATCAAGACTTTTGTACTCAAAGACTCATCTTCTTTTTAATATCCTCTATAGTCTTTTTGTTTCGTACAATCCTAGCCATCTATTTTCATGATATAAAGCTTTGTATATGCAACCTCTCAAGAAAGATCAACAGGCTTATAGGGTCTTATAATTTTATAGATGTATCAATCAAATCTTGCCTTGTCTCATGTCTTTACATAAAATTCATCATTTGTGTATAACTTGAAAACATTATTCACACTATCGACCATCCCATTTAGTAGTTTAAGATCTTTAGTTGTCAACTCTGTTACTCTACAATCATACTCAACCTCATGATCAAGAATTTCTTTGTCTATCCCATCACTATCATCTACTACGTAATATTGTAGCCAAAAGGTTTTGTCTGGTTTTACGTCCATCATCTTTTTCTTTGGTTTATTGTAAATCTATAGTCATTGTTCAAGGCAAATAGCTTTGTGAGTACCCCATCAACGAAGCAATTGTGTCCTCGTCGCATGGAATCCCTCTATATTTGAAGACATCAGAAGAGTCTTTCCAAGTAACCGCCTCAGACACATCATCTACTTTCTTTGTTTGCCCTTTCTTTGTTGCCATATCAGCCATAATGTCTTTTGTTATCCAAAAACATTCTAGCAAATTTAGAGTAAGAAACATAAAATCGTCAGTGAAGATATAGTCATCTGTTTCGCTGTCGTAGAATATTTCTTTATCAATATCTAGAAATATTTTATTCTCTACATAATTTGCGGCTCTTGTAACTTCTTCTTGCTGTGCAACCGTCCCAACTGAATATTGGACAAGCTGCTCAACCTTTGAATTTTCGTTTATGTAGGTCAAATCTAGTACTATCATTTTTATAATAAGAAATAAATTATTCTCTGAATCGATCTATTCAACTCAATTGGTCTTGAAGATATTTATCCATAAATCACTTCATTTCTGATTCAGACATTCAAGTAATGTTTTGTCATTGAATAGTCAACCCTCAAAGACTTATTGATTTACTGATCATGTTCTTTGTTTTTTGAGCATTTACAACGCTTCAATTAGTTTGTGGCGTGAATAGTCCAGGCGGTAGGATAGAATAATCATTTCAACTCTTGAATAGTTCTGTTCACTTCTCACTAACAAAAGATGTTTGCCCTTTAGCAAGCGGTCAACCGCTAGCCCTACTTGTAACCTCTCAACCTCAAGCAGCCTTTTGCCTCATCTGATAAACCTGCAATCGCTTATCATATAACTGGTCTGCAAGAGCGACTTCTTTGTCTTTCTCTCCTTGAAGAAATGTTTGCCAATCAGTCTCTAATAGTTTTTTTTGTTGTAGGAGGTCTTGTTGCAATCACAACTCAAGAGCAACTTGATCAACTAGAGCCTCTTTCTGTAATTCTAGTTCTGTTCCTTTATTCAACGTATCAATCACATATTGAGCATTCTTGTCATCAGTAATTTTTTGGAAAACACCTTCTTCATCTTTTGCGAATACCTCTTGAACTCCTTCATCTGATTCCCTCACTTCAAATTGCTCTCCTATACCTCAAGCTTGCGAAGCAACAGAAACCTGCTCACGTAATTTTTTAGCCTCTTCAAGTGCCGCTTTTTCCTTCTCATAATTCTCTAGTATCTTCTCTGTGTTGCTTAATTCAGACACTCTTTGTGCTTCGGTTATTTTTGTAGCATCAACATTTTTTTTAATCAACGCTTGCTCTTCTGTCAGAGCTTTTATTCTTTCTCTATCCTCTTTTGTCTTTCAACTTTTTTTCTTCAATGTCTCAAGCTCGTTTCAAATCTCTACATAACGTCAAGAAAGATCATTCGCTAGGTCTTTTGCTCAATCTTGCATAGCCTTATTTATTTCAAAGATTTCAGTCTTTGCCTTTTCTCACAATTCAGCGTAGGCATCTTCTACTTTCTTTATTTCCTTTCTGTAATCTCCAAGTTTATCAACAGTATCATCTATTCAATCTTGTATGTCTTTTTCTTGATCCTCATACATTCAAGAAATTTCTTCTCTAATATCCTGCTCTTGCTCTGCCCTTCTTAAATTCGCTTCTGCTGTTTTTCCTTGTAGTTCTAGTTTCTTTATCTCAGTATCTGCATCAAGTTTCTGTATCTTCTTTGTTGCAATCTCTTTGCTTTTTACGGTGTTCAAGATAGCGGTCTTTTCAACCCTTGCTTTCTCTTCGATGATTGCGATCTGTTCTTCAGCGTACTTCTTTGCTTTATCCTCTATAGAACTTCAACCACCGCCACCACCTCAAGGCGGCTTTGGTGCTGCTGGCGTTTCTCATCAAGAATATTGAACAAGCTTAGCCTGTTCATACGCATTCTTAAGCTTTTTTGTACTTTCTATGGCAGTTGATAGAAACTTGTTATATTCAGCCGAAGATATTTGACCACTTGCCGCAAATGCCTTCATTTTAGCCTCTTCTGCTTTAAGTAATTGAAAGTCTGAGTATATCAATGATAATTGAGTCTTCCTTAGTTTTTCAAACTCATCCCTTGACTTTGCCGTAGACAAAGCGTCCAAGGCATGTGAAGAAGTACCCATAGATTCAGCCATCAAATCAGTTGTCCTTTTAAGCTTTATCTCTTCTTTCTCTAATTCCGCAAGCTTTCCTCTAAGAACTGAGGATTTAGCATTTTTTTTATCAATGTGCATGTTTCAATCTTTAGTGATTGCATTTATTTCTCTCAAAATATCAGACCTCTCTTTATTTATTTGCATTTGTTGCTCGTTTACCGCATTAAGCTCTTCTTGCTTCTTTGTTGCATCTTCTATTGTCTTATTAAGTTCTGCTTCCTGTTTCTCATACTCTGCAGTGTTTACGGCTCAGCTTGCATATGCCTCATTTAGTTCAATCAAAGAAAGCTTTGCAACATTTATATCATTTCAAAGATCTCTTATTTGTTTTCAATACTGTTTGGCGTAGTCAACACCAATACCAAGTTTGTTTTCAACTCATGTCATAGATTTCGCCATTTCTACCATTGGTCAGACAGTAGCTGTCAACGCTTCCTTTACAAAGTTGCTTGCTTTTGCCCAATTCTCATTTTCTTCAACTAGCAATGCAATTCTATTTTTCAGTCTTTCCATTCATTCAACCATGCTTGTCAAAGACCTTACAACAGATGTTGCAATATCTACTACAACCCTAAACGCTCATCATAGCCTTTCGCCCATAGCAATTCAAAGCCCTTCAGTAACACTCTTTAGGTTGTTTACGCTTCCTTGAAGGTTGTCTCTCATTGTTGCAGACATCTTTGCAGTTGCTCAGTCGCTATCTTCTAGCTCTTTAGTATAATTTGAAATTTCATCACCACCAGCGGCAAGCAAGATATTCATTTCCTGAATTGCTTCAGCTCAAAATAATGTTGACAAAGAAGCCTGCTTTTGTTGATTTGTATATCACTCAAATCATTTCTCTAATTGTCCAACAGTTTCAGAGATACCAACAAAATTTCCTTCTTGATCAAAAAGCTCAAGATTAAGCTCTTTCATAACTCCTTGCATTGCTGTTGTAGGTTTTGCCAATCTTGTAAGAGATGTTCACAAAGCTCTAGTAGCCAAAGATCATTGTAATCCGTTGTTTCCAAGAATTCCAACAGTGGCCGCAGTTTCTTCTATAGAGATCCCCAAAGCCTTTGCTGTCGGTCAAGCGTATTTGAACGCCTCTGCAAGCTGAAGCATATTAGTGTTTGATGATGCTGTTGTTGCACTTAGAACATCAATAGTATGTGGCAAATCCTCTATTTCTCAACCAAATTGAGACAAGATATTTGTTGAAATATCCGCACTCTTTGCAAGATCAATATTAGCAGCGGTTGCAAGATCTAATGCAGGTCAAATTGCTACTAGTTGTTCTCTGGCAGACAATCACGCTCTTGATAGAAAAACCATCCCTCAAGCGGCTTGACTTGCTGAAAACTCTGTAGTTGCTCCAAGCTCTTTTGATTTATCAGAAAGATTATCAAATTCATCTGCTGTTGCTCAACTCACGGCTTTTACTTCAGACATTACCTTCTCATATTCTTTGAAGACATCCAAAGCTTTTCTTACTCATAGAACAACTCAAGCAAGTCAAAGTGTTTGCGGAGTGAAAATATCTCATAGTCATCAAAAAGCTTTTTTCATTCCTCATCAAAAAGATTTACCGAATATTTGTCCAGATTTTGATCATTTCTTTTGCAACCCCTTTTCTATTCTTGAAAGCTCTGAGAGTAATTGTTTATCACTTAGTTCTAAATCAAAAAACAATTCTCATATGTTTTGACTAGCCATATTTTTGAGTCTAAAAGTAAAACCGCATTTTTGCGGTTATACTCATAAACGATTATTTATTACTTTTTTGAAACAATAGTTGTATATCTGATTTCTTGTATTTATGCGGGTTCCTAAGCATATCTTTCTTTCTTAATTCATTCAATTCCTTTTGCATAGAAGAAGGGTCTTTTATATAAGCTATATTCTTAAACAACTCCAATATATAGCTTCGTGATAACTCTCAAACCTCAGACAATCAATACTCTTTTATTATTGAAGAGAAAACGAAGTTTAGTCTTTGCTCTCGTCAGATTGTTTCGGGTTCAGAGTTCTTGTAAAATTTATACCTAGTTGGTCTAGAACATAAAAGAAAAATTTTGTTGCTTGATTTAGTGGCATAGCCATTATTTGATCCTTCAATCAACTCTCCTCTCCCTTATCCAATATTTTACCAAGAAAACTAACGTAAAATTCTATTTCGTCCATGTCGCTTTTTACTGCTTCATTTCGAAATTCTCTCAACTCAAACGTGTCTTTTACTGTTGGTTCTCTAAATATGAACTCTCAAATTTCAAATGTTTTGTACTTAGAAACGAAGTCATTAAATTTCATCATCTGTTTTTTTTATTAATCATAAAAGGACTATAAATAGGGACAGAGAGCAAAACCTACTTATAATCCTTTTATGCTCTCTGTTTTTAAAAGTATTATGCAGGTGTAGCAAATCCAGAATATCTAACATCTTTGATAATTCCTTCAATAGCAACATCAATATACGCTCCTTTCTCATCTCTATCCCCTTGGAATGTAACAACTGGTTTATCAGGTTTACAATCAACAAAGATCTTTAGAATTTGCATTGCTGATCCTTCTGCATCTTCTCCGTCCCATTGAGCTTCAGCAACAAACCCAGTAGGTAGCCCGCTAGATTTTGGCTTCTCGTAGAAACCTTCTGTAGGTGTTGCATCATATACAAGAGTAATAT
>Ga0209345_10003135_pt1 | contig 17273 bp, 22 predicted proteins | sample Cruoilmetagenom7_FD_187294 | JGI IMG/M metagenome (GOLD analysis project Ga0209345, IMG submission 187294) | Oil polluted marine microbial communities from Coal Oil Point, Santa Barbara, California, USA - Sample 7 (SPAdes) (version 2) | ecosystem: Environmental > Aquatic > Marine > Oil seeps ...
ATCACCGAACCAAGATTGATCACCCGCGCCGGATCAGCATCACTTGCGCTGGCATGCAGCAGCGGCGTCAGGTCACGGGTAAGCGTGAACAGGCCTGCGACATTGACCGACATCACCTTGGCCCAGGCGGCATGGGGAAATTCCGCATACGGCGCACCCCAGGAGACACCGGCATTGTTGACCAGGATGTTGAGGCGGTCGGTCCGCGCCTGAACCGCATCGACCAGTGCCGCCACACCCTCTGCAGTCCCCACGTCACCGGTAAACCCCTCGGCTGAACCCTCCGCTCCGAGCGCATTGATTTCGTCGGCGACATGGATGCAGTCCAGTCCCTTGCGCGAAGCAATCATCACGCGCGCACCGGCCTGCACCAGCCCCGTCGCAATCATCCGGCCGATGCCGGTCGCGCCACCGGTGACCAGAGCCGTTTTGCCCTTCACCCCGAAAAGACTGCCCAGATAGCTGTCGCTCGCTTCACTCATCGTGTTTCTCTCCCCCCGCGATTGACGGCATTTCCGCCTGTCCATCACTCAATGACAATAGCGTTGTCTCGTCGATTGACAACATACTCGATAGTATGTTCAAGTCCTTGGCAACTGCAAGACGCTTTGAAAATATTCTTCGCATCAACCGGCGCGAATGCCGTGAAACAGGACAGAGGCAGGCCAAGCAATGGCGACCGCGGCGCGATCGACCAAATACCGCCGTCAGAGCGACACCGATCTTTCCCGCATGGAGATCATGGAAGGCGCGGCCCTGTGCTTCGAGGCGCGCGGGTATTCCGCCACCAGCCTGGATGAAGTCGCCGCCCGGATCTCGTCGACCAAGGGCCGCATCTACCACCACTACGCCTCCAAGGCCGAGCTGTTCCTGGATGTCTACCGCACCGGCATGATGATGAACTTCGAGGCCGTGAAACCAATCCTTGAGCTCGACATGCCGGCCATCGACCGGTTGAAGGCCGTCCTCAAGGCGCATGTTCTGTGCGTCATCCGGACCAAGGCTTTCCAGAACGTCGTCGGCCAGGGCGTCGACATGCTCAGGCATGGTACCATGCCCGCCAACGAACACGCGGAACTCCGCCAGCTGGCCGGCTTGCGCGACGCCTATTCCGAGCACTTCAGAAAGGTGCTCGAGGACGCCATGGCCGATGGCGAGATCGAATACAACAACATCAAGATCGCGCTCAACTCGGTCTTCATGTGCATCAACGGGCCCATCGTCTGGTTCACGCCGCGAAAGGGTCAGGACGAAAAAGAGATTGAAGCCGTTGCGGACGAGTGCGTTCTCTACGCGATCCGGCTTCTGGGCTACACGGGCAAGATGCCCTGAACGAACATCTGGAGGAGGATATCCATGACCGAAGCAAAGCCGATGGATCTTGGCGTTACCAAGCATCTGCAACCCATTCTCGAGGCGGTGCGCGACATGGTCCGCAACGAGATCATGCCGCTGGACGAGGAGTTCCTCGCCGAAGTCGGCTCCAAGGGAGACCGTTGGAGCTACACTCCCCGCCAGACCGAAATCCTTGAAAGTCTCAAGGCCAAGGCCAAGCAGCGCGGCCTCTGGAACCTCTGGCGCACCCAGTCCGACCGCGGACTGACGACGGTTGAATATGCCTATCTCGCCGAGGAAATGGGTAAGGCGCATCTCGGTGCAGAAACCTTCAACTGCTCGGCGCCCGACACCGGAAACATGGAAGTGTTCGATCGCTACAGCATGCCCGAGCACAAGAAACAGTGGCTCGAACCGCTGCTCAACGGCGAAATCCGCTCCGCCTACCTGATGACCGAACCAAATGTGGCGTCGTCCGACGCCACCAACGTGTCGATGTCCTGCGTCCGTGATGGCGATGAATATGTGCTCAATGGCGAGAAATGGTGGGCTTCTGGTGTCGGCGATCCGCGCTGCAAGATCTACATCGTCATGGTCCGCACCGGTGGCGACGACACGCCGAAGCATGCCCGCCACTCGATGATCCTGGTCCCTGCCGGCACGGCCGGAATCGAAAAGCTGCGGCCGATGCAGGTCTACGGCCAGGACGACGCGCCGCATGGCCATTTCCATCTCAGGTTCACCGACGTCCGGGTCCCTGCAAGCAACCTGCTGGTTGGCGAGGGCAAGGGCTTCGAGATCGCGCAAGGCCGGCTCGGACCGGGCCGCATTCACCACTGCATGCGCGCCATCGGCCAGGCTGAAATGGCGCTTGAGCTGATGTGTAAGCGCTCGCTCGAACGCGAGGCATTTGGCAAGAAGCTCGCCCAGCTCGGCGCCAATTACGACATCATCGCCGAATGCCGCATGGAAATCGAACAGGCGCGGCTGCTGTGCCTCAAGGCTGCCTGGATGATGGATCAGGGCAACGCCGTTGCCGCCGCACCGTGGATCAGCCAGATCAAGGTGGTCGCACCCCGGGTGGCGCTCAAGGTCACCGACGAAGCGGTCCAGATGTTTGGCGCCCAGGGCATCTCCCAGGACACGCCGCTGGCCCGCAGCTGGACGCATCTGCGCACCCTCAGGCTCGCTGATGGTCCCGATGCCGTGCATCGCCGCCAGGTCGCGCGCACCGAACTCAAGCGCTACACGCAGGAAAAGGTGTGATCCCTCATGAAGGCGATAGTCTGTCCCGAATATGGCCCAATCTCCAACCTGGAGTTTCGCGACCTGCCGGATCCGGTCCCCGGCCCCGATGAGATTGTGCTTCGCTCCGAAGCCATTGGCCTGAATTACCCCGACGGCTTGCTGGTCCAGGGGCTTTACCAGATGAAGCCCGAGACGCCGTTTGTGCCGGGCATGGAGGCCGGCGGCATTGTCGAGGCGGTTGGCACAAATGTCAGCCACCTCAAACCCGGCGACCGCGCTGTGGTCATGCTGACCAATGGCGGCTATGCCGAAAAGGTGCTGGCGCCTTCCAACCGGGCGTTCCCGATCCCCGACAGCATGGATTTTGCCGATGCCTGCGCGCTGATGTGTGCCTGGGGTACTTCGCATCACGCGCTCAAGCAACGCGCTGCACTGCAGCCGGGCGAGACCCTGCTGGTGCTGGGTGCTGCCGGCTCCACCGGGCTTGCCGCCATATCGATCGGCAAGGCCATGGGCGCGCGCGTCATCGCGGTGGCATCCAGCGAGGAAAAGCAGCAGGCCTGCCTTGAGGCCGGTGCGGATATCGCCCTGCCCTATGACGGCTTGCGCGAAGCGCTGAAACAGCATGCGCCGGGCGGCGTCGATGTCGCCTTTGATCCGGTCGGCGGCGCGGCCTTTGAGGTCGCTGCCCGCGCCATGGCCCGCAACGGCCGATTGCTGGTCATCGGCTTTGCCTCCGGTGAAATCCCCAAGCTGCCGGTCAACCTGGTGCTGTTGAAGGAGTATTCGCTGGTAGGCGTGTTCTGGGGCGCATTCGTCGCCAAGGAACCGGAAGTCTATGCCGCCAACAATCGAGAATTGTTCGCCTGGCATTCAGAAGGCCGCATCAAGACACGGATCGATGAACAACGCCCGCTGGCCGATGCGGCAATCGCCTTGCAGCGCATTCTCGACCGAGGCGCCATCGGCAAGACCATCCTCACCCCGTAAGGACATGACATGACTTTGCCATCGAGCATGAACGCCCTGATCCTCAAGGGAGACGGATTCGGCAACACCCGCACCGGGGCCGCAATCGAGACGCTTGAGCCCTATCTCGAATATGGCTCCCTGCCGGTCCCGAAACCCGGACCAGGCCAAGTGCTGATCAAGGTGCGCATGGCCTCGGTCAACCCGTCCGATCTCTATTTCATCAAGGGTGAATACGGCCAGCCACGCATCAAGGGTGCAGCCGCCGGCTTCGAGGGCGTTGGTGACGTGGTCGAAGGCAAGGGGTTTTATGCAAGCTACCTCAAGGGCAAGCGCGTGGCTTTCGTCGGCGGCGTCAATGGATCGGGCGCCTGGGCCGACTACATCGTTGTCGAAGCCGCCATGTGCGTGCTGGTCAAACCGGCAATGCGCGACGAGGATGCAGCCGGCCATGTGGTCAACCCGGTCACCGCCTGGACCATGTTCGACATCGTCAAGGCATCCGGCTCGAAGAGCTTCGTCTTTACCGCCGCCTTCTCGCAACTCGGCAAACTGATAGCCGGTCTGGCGCGTGACAACGGCTATGCGATGATCGCCGTCATCCGCAAGGAAAGCCAGGCAGCCCATCTGCGGGAACTCGGCGCCAAACACGTGCTGGTTCAGTCCGACCCCGAGTTCACCTCGAAGCTCGCTGCGCTAATGAAATCGGAGAAGCCGCGCGTGCTGCTTGATGCGGTGGCCAACCAGCTGTCTGCCGACATCTTCACCGCCATGCCAGCGCGCGCCCGCTGGGTCGTCTACGGCAAGCTTGACACCGAAGCGCCGGCTCTCAAGGAACCCGGCCAGCTGATTTTCATGAACAAGAAGATCGAGGGCTACTGGCTGATGAACTGGTTCCGCAAGGCCTCGATTATCGAAAAACTGAAAACCCTGCGTGCCGTCCAGAACCGTTTCATCTCCGGTGCCTGGAGCACCGAAGTGGTGGCAACGGTCAAGCTGTCCGAAGCGATGCGGGAGTTGCCAGAGGCGCTGAAAATCGGTGACGGCAAGATCATGATTGTCCCTTAGGACAGATATCAATCTTGCGACGCAACATTAGCTTATACCGCTATGCTAATGTAATGATTGCATATTGTTGCTTCACTTAACGTGCTGGATGAACTTGCGCATCAACGCCGGCCCGTCGCGACTTTCCATTTGCCTGTACCGCCCTATCTAGAGGCGGACGGAGGCTCGCCATGACAAATCCCAACCGCCTGAATGCATTGTTGGCAACGACACTCGCGGCCCTGTTGCTGGCGTTGACGCCGGCGCACGCCGATGAGGCGGCAGACGCCCGCTCTGTCATCGAAAGCCAGATCAACCCGTTTCTCGCCGATGATATGACGGCAGCCTATTCATTTGCCTCGCCCTCGATCCGGAAAATCTATCCGGATGAAAGCCGCTTTTTCGACATGGTCGAACGTGGCTACCAGCCGGTTTACCGCCCCGGCAATTTCGCTTTCGGACGCTCCAGTACGGCAGCCGGTGGCGCAGGTATCGTTCAGGAAGTTCTGATTACCGGACCGGACGGTCAGGACTGGACGGCGCTCTATTCGCTTGAACGCCAACCCGACGGCAGCCTCAAGATCAATGGCGTCCAGATGATCAAGGCTGCGCCACCCCAGACCTGACCTCCGGGTCATCTACCTGTGAATGACAGATCAGGTGATCTCTGATCTCCTGCGTATTCGACAGCTGGAACAAGGCCGTCACGAGTGCGTTGAACGATCACGGGACGGGCATTGCCTGCCTGCGCCGATTCAACTTATGCTCGATCTTTCCCGCCTGTCAGGCATTCGCCATGTGCACAGGGAACAGCCGAACGGAGACTTGCAGTGAGCGTTGCCTTCACCAAGGAAGAGAGTTCCGAAACCGCAGCCGAAACCCTGCTGCCGGACCGGCCGATTTCGCAAAACCCCAATCTGGTGACACTGACCGGACTGAAGCAGTTGCAGGCGCAACTCGACGCCGCGCGCGCTGCCTATGAGGCAGCAAACACCATCGAGGACGTCAATGAAAAGCGCCGCCAGCAGGCCAACCCCTTGCGCGATGCCCGTTATTTCGCCGAGCGGGTTCGCACCGCGCAAGTGATGCCGGACCCGACTTCACATGAAGTCGTCGCTTTCGGTTCCACCGTCACCTATAGCCGCGACGAGCGACCACCGCAGACCTATCGCATCGTCGGTGAGGACGAGGCCGATCCCAGGACCGGTACCATCTCGTTTGCCTCCCCGGTGGCCCGCGCACTGATGGGCAAGGCGGTGGGCGATGTGGTTGAAGTTGGCGAGCAGGAAATCGAGATTATCTCGATCTCGTAGGGCGATATTGCAAGGCAAGCGCGGAACACATGGCCGCGCCTGCGCCTACCGGCTTGCGAAATAGTAGACAATCCCGGCAATCAACAGCAGGACGAACGAGGCAATGCCCGTCACAAACGGGATGATCCCTGCCATCTCATCGAAATGACGCCGTCCGGAGACGGTCTCGACACCCCACCAGCCGAAGATCATCCCCGCGAGGCTCACAAGCACGAGCAAGATCGCAAACAGTTTCATGACGGTCCCGTCTCCAACCTCACCGCCGACGCCCGATACCTGGGGCTTCAGCCTATCTCAGCCAATGGCACCGTGTGGTGTAAACCCGGCCTCTGGAATTGCGGTACTGGCACCGGCCATCCGCGGTTTCGATCAGAAACGTACCAAAGCCGCCGATCAAGGCACCTGCAACGGCACCGCCGACGCTGTTTGATGCAATCGCACCCACTGCCGCGCCGATCCCTGCGCCACTGGCCGTTTTCTCGGTTGTCGTGCAGGCAGCCAGTGTTCCTGCCGCAACGATGACGATTGCCAATTTCAGAATTTTCATCGACCAACCCTCACTCCATTGATGTCAGGGACCCCTGTGCAAAATCCCTTCGTGATGGTGCATCCGATAGCAACGCCGGTCAAGCACAAGCCGGCGGCCGCCATAAACGCCTCTCCGTTCGATCCTCCCGGACAAACGATTTTCCCTCCGCGCAAAATCCGCTATGACGGATGCCAGCGGCTGTTGCCGCCAACCATCAAAGGATGTCCAAGGAAATGTCGACCATGAAATTCCGGCTTGCAATCCTGGCGGTTTCCGCCGCTGCCCTCACTGCCTGCACCACCGCATCGGTCCCGTCCAACCCGCTGCAGAAGCGCTGGAACGGCAAGTCGGCAGGCGCGTTCTTCGCGGCCTATGGACCTCCGATATCCGACACCGTGGGTATGGGCGGCACCACGCAGTACCGCTGGCGCGGCGGCTATGCCCGGGGCAAGCGCTGCCTGGTCGAGCTGACGGTCAGCAAGGACTACACCATCAAGACCATCAACGCCGTCTCCGATCACATTGATCCGAAGGGCGGGCCGTCGCATTGCGAAAAAACGCTCGACGCCGTTTGAGGTTGGTGTGCAGCGCCGGGCATCAGTTGAGAAGCCGGCCCCTGCCTACAAATTGAATGACAGGATTATGCCGTCGCCGCGACCCAGGACCTGAGCCTGGGTGATGGCGGCGGCATTCACGAGGACATGCACAGGGGGAAGAACTCCCCTCACCCCAGCGGCGGAATATCGCCCCTGGCCCAGGCCTCTTGCGTCTCGGTGGAAAAGGTCTCGAACCGTTGCGCCTCGATTGAAGCGCGGATCCCGGCCATCAGGTCCTGATAGTAGGACAAATTGTTCCAGGTGATCAGCATCATGCCCAATATCTCGTTGGAGCGGACCAGATGATGCAGATAGGCGCGCGAATAATCACGCGCCGCGGGGCATGAGCTTTCCTCATCCAGCGGACGGTGGTCCTCGGCGTGGCGGGCGTTCTTGATGTTGATCTTGCCGTGGCGGGTAAACGCCAGACCATGCCGGCCGGCGCGGGTCGGCATCACGCAATCGAACATGTCGATGCCGCCGCCGACCGATTTGAGCATGTCGTCGGGTGTGCCCACACCCATCAGGTAGCGCGGCTTTTCCGCCGGCAGCAGCGGACAGGTAACATCGAGCATGTCGAGCATCACCTCCTGCGGCTCCCCTACAGCCAGACCGCCAACGGCATAGCCCTTGAGATCGAGGCCCGACAGCCCCTTGGCCGAGCGTTCGCGCAATTTCGGGATATCGCCGCCCTGGACAATACCGAACATCGCCTTGCCGGGCTGGTCGCCGAACGCAACCTTGCAGCGCTCTGCCCAGCGCAGCGACATTTCCATGGCGCGCTCAATCTCCGTCTCGCTGGCCGGCAACCGGACGCATTCATCGAGTTGCATCTGGATGTCGGAATCGAGCAGGCCCTGAATTTCGATCGAGCGTTCCGGGCTCATCTCATGGCGCGAGCCGTCGATATGCGACTGGAAGGTCACGCCCTGCTCGTTGATCTTGCGCAGGGCCGACAGCGACATCACCTGAAACCCGCCGGAATCGGTCAGGATCGGCTTTGGCCAGCGGGCGAATTCGTGCAGCCCGCCAAGTTTCGCAACCCGCTCGGCACCGGGCCGCAGCATCAAATGATAGGTGTTGCCCAGGATGATGTCGGCGCCCAGGTCACTGACCTGGTCCATATACATCGCCTTGACCGTGCCGCCGGTGCCAACCGGCATGAACGCCGGCGTGCGGATCGTGCCGCGCGGCATCGAAATTTCGCCGCGCCGTGCCTTGCCGTCGGTGGCAAGCAATTTGAACTGGAAATGATCGGTGGTCACGGTTCGCTCCGGAACAACAGGCTGGCATCGCCATAGGAATAGAAACGGTAGTTGTCGTCGATGGCATGCTGATAGGCGGCGCGCATGGTGTCGAGGCCTGAGAATGCCGAAACCAGCATGAACAGCGTCGAGCGCGGCAGATGGAAATTGGTCATCAGCACATCGACGGCACGAAACCTGTAACCCGGCGTGATGAAGATGTCGGTCGGGCCGGACCATGCCTTGATGGTTCCGCCTTCGTCAGTGGCACTTTCCAGCAGTCGCAACGAGGTGGTGCCGACAGAAACAACCCGGCCGCCCCGCGCATGCACTTCATTGAGCGCTGCAGCGGTCTCGGCACTGACATGGCCGATTTCGGAATGCATCAGATGGTCGGTCGTGTCCTCGACCTTGACCGGCAAAAAGGTGCCTGCACCGACATGAAGCGTGACGAAATGCCGGGAGATGCCGCGGGCATCAAGCTGAGCGAACAGCTCGGGCGTGAAATGCAGCCCTGCGGTCGGCGCGGCAACGGCGCCATCCTCACGGGCGTAAATTGTCTGGTAGTCCTTGCGGTCCTGATCGTCCTCGCCGCGTTTGGACGCAATATAGGGCGGCAGCGGGATATGACCGGTGGCCATGATCGCCTCATCCAGCGCCGGTCCACTCAGATCGAAGATCAGTTCAAGTTCACCGCCCTCGCCGCGCTCACCTGCCGTGGCAACGAGCACGCCTGAAAGGCAGGTTGCGCCATCACCGCCGAAAGACAGCCGGTCGCCCTGCTTGATACGTTTTCCCGGGCGGACAAAGGCCTTCCAGCGGTCCGGACCGGAACGCATGTGCAAGGTGGCCGAGATGCGTTGCCGGTTTTCTCCGCGGATGCGAAAGCCTTCAAGCTGCGCCGGGATCACCTTGGTGTCGTTGAACACCAGCGCATCGCCCGGCTCAAGCAGGCCGGCCAGATCGCCAACCTTCAGATCGGCAAGCGTGCCATCGGCACCGACATGCAGCAACCGGGCACTGTCGCGCGGGTTTGCCGGCCGGAGCGCGATCCGCTCGTCGGGAAGGTCAAAATCGAAAAGGTCTACCCGCACCTGCGTGCCCCAAAAACAAACGCGCGGAATTCAGATGGCCTGAAGCCAGCGAATTCCGCGCGTGAAAAGGATTAAGCCTTGGCGTCAGCCGCGACCTTCATCGAAACGATCTTGTCCGGATCGACCACGGGCTCGCCGCGCTTGATCTTGTCGACATTGTCCATGCCCGATGTCACCTGGCCCCAGACCGTGTACTGACGGTTCAGGAAGCCGGCGTCGTCAAAGCAGATGAAGAACTGCGAATTGGCAGAATTCGGATCCTGCGCACGCGCCATCGAGCAGGTGCCGCGCGCATGGTTCATGTTGGAGAATTCCGCCTTCAGGTCGGGCTTTTCCGAGCCGCCCATGCCGGCACGGCCCGGGTTGAAATCCTTGCCGCCGGACTTGCCGAACTTGACGTCTCCGGTCTGCGCCATGAAGCCTTCGATCACGCGGTGAAACACCACGCCGTCATAGGCGCCTTCGCGCGTCAGTTCCTTGATCCGCGCAACATGGCCGGGGGCCAGGTCCGGAAGCAGTTCAATGATCACCTCACCTTGCGTGGTTTCCATGATGAGTGTGTTTTCGGGATCCTTGATCTCCGCCATGGGGTCTCTCCTGTGTTGATTGAGTCTCGTGTCTCGTCAGCCGCCGGAGCGGACCTTGATCATGCGATCCGGATCGTTGACCGAACCATTGTTGCTGGCACTGCCGCGCTTGATCTGGTCGACAAGCTCCATGCCTTTGATTACCTTGCCCACCACCGTGTACTGGCCATTCAGATGCGGCGCCGGTGCGAACATGATGAAGAATTGCGAGTTCGCCGAATTCGGTTTCTGCGAGCGGGCCATCCCGACCGTGCCGCGTTCGAACGGCCTGTCGGAGAATTCTGCCTCCAGGTCGGGCTGCGAAGACCCGCCGGTTCCGGCGCGCTGCGGCACGAAGCCGTCTTCCATGTCGCCGAACTCGACGTCGCCGGTCTGGGCCATGAAGCCTTCGATCACGCGGTGAAAGGCGACATTGTCGTATTCACCGGCATCGGCCAGCGCCTTCAGGCGCGCTGCATGTTGCGGCGCCACGTCGTCGGCGAGTTCGATGACCACATCGCCGGTTTTCAGGGTGATGGTCAGCATTTCGGCAGCGGCGGCAAAGGATGTCGAGACCAGGCCAAGGGCCAGGGTCGCGGCGATGAACAGACGTGAAGGACGCATGATGGCTCCAATAAATGCGGCAGCCAGGCGGCTCAACGGCCCGGCGGCAATCGTTTGACACACCGCCGCTGGCTTGGCAACGCCACGGCGAAGCGGGTTAGGCTTCCGACAACCGCGCTTTCAGTGCATTTTGCACGACAACCGGAACAAACGGCGTGGTATCGCCGCCCATCTTGGCGATTTGCCGCACAAGCGTGGCGGTGATGTGGCGGGATTCCGGATAGGCCGGTGCAAACACGGTGGTGATCCCCGGCGCCATCGCCCGGTTCATGCCCGCCATCTGCATCTCGTAATCAAGATCGGTCCCGTCACGCAGGCCCCGCACCAGCACGCTGGCACCTGCCTCCTGTGCGGCCTCGACCACCAGGTTCTTGAAGGAGACAACGCTAACGTCGCCTGAGCGCTGTGGAAATTTGCTTTTGACCACATCCGCGATCATGCTTGCCCGCTCATCGAACGAGAACATCGGCGTTTTGCCCGGATGCACCCCGATGCCGACAACCAGCTGGTCGCACAGCGCCAGCGACTGCTCAAGCACATCGATATGGCCATTGGTCATGGGATCGAATGATCCGGGATAAAATGCAATCCGCATGGCAAACCCCTCTTTGGGTCGCCTTTTGTCATGACAGACCGGGCGCATCAAGCAATGATTGGCCCGATCCATCCCTGTCAGGCCAGAAATACGCCATCCGTGGACGCAAAATCAAACCGGCAAACGGCAATGCGGCAATGTCAGAAGTCGTCGTAGGACAGCCGGACCATCGAGTTGCGCTTTTTCTGATAGGCCCGCACGGCAACCGCCTCGATTTTCGAACGGAAACGATCGAACGCATCGAGATAGGCCGTTTCCGGTGTACGGGTCAGTCCGGCGAGCCGTTCGAGGGCAGGTGCTTCCAGAACAAAGCGGACTTCCATCACGCCGTCATAGCCGGAAAACCGTATGATACCCGCATCCTCGTCGAAACTGCGGCTCTGATTGGGAAAGTTGATCATCGCCACGTACGCAGTTCGTCAATCCGTCCCGCGCTCACTTCTTGGCTTTTTTCTGGAACGGGTTTGTTTCCAGTTGCTTGACCGCGGAACCGAGAGGCGCTGCAGTCTTGGCTGCGGCCTTGTCCTTCTTCGGTTTGCGAATTTCCTTACTTGATCTCATTTGGCCCTTGGCCATGGTGTTTCCTGTTCGGGCGTTTCATCCGGTTGGCCGGGATTGGCCGCATCCGGAATGTGAACGCTAATGATGGATTTATGGCGCGGCCCGCATGATGCTGGCGGCCTGAAATTCCTACTACGCGCTGGTAACCGACGCGACGAGTTCCAGGTTGCTGCCCTGTTCGACACGTTCATGCCCCTGCTCGTCATTGCGGATCCGGTACTGGGCCTTGCCCTGGTTGTCAGGCAACCGCATCAATACGGTGAACTCCATCGGAGTCCGGGGTGACAGTCCGACACGTGACTGAAGCGAGACATGCTGTCCCTTGGTGAATACATTCTTGGTCATTGGTACTATCCGATACTGTCTGCGCCCGGCGCAGCACTGCTGCCCACCGAACGGCGATTTTCAATTCAAATACGAGATGCAAGCGAAGTGGCGCTGAGCCCGCGTTGAACGTTCCTGCGCAACGCTTGAATTATTACGCCTTATCCATACGCCCCTATTGCGGTTTATCAAAGGCGAAACTGCATCCACGCTCATGGCCTGGCCGCGACCAGGCGGACCATTGTGCGTTTGCGAAAAAGGACAAAGCCAATTGCCGCCAGCCGTGCCATACTGTCTTGGGCTCATTTCGGGGCCGCGCCGCTGGCCAGATAGTCTGGCCCGGCATTGGAACAAGGTCACGCGCCAGGCGTTACCGGGGTTCATCACATAAGGTACCGGCATGCTGATCAGGTTTGGTTTTGAGATAATGGTTGATTGCCCGGCACCGGTTCCGATGCTGCTGGCACTGTCAACGCATACGGAATTCAACGGCCGGCTGATTGGCGCTGACTATGTCAGGTCAACCAGCATGACACCCATATCCGTCTATGTGGACCGCTACGGCAACCGGATTTCCCGTGCCGTCGCCGACCAGGGCCGAACCACCTTCTGGAGCGATTGCGCGACCGAAGTCAGCGGTGTCCCGGACATCTGGCCGACATTCGCCATCCAGCACCGGATCGAGGATCTGCCCAGCGACACACTCGATTTCCTCGGCGCGAGCCGATATTGCGATTCCGACAGCCTGGGCAATTTCGCCTGGGCCAATTTCGGCAACACCCAGGAAGGCTGGCCGCGGGTGCAGGCGATCTGCAACTTCGTCCATAACCACGTCACCTTCGGCTACAAGTTCGGCCGACCCGACAAGACAGCCCGCGATGTGCTGGAGGAAAAATCCGGTGTCTGCCGCGATTTCGCCCATCTGGGCGTCAGTCTTTGCCGGGCCATGAACATTCCGGCGCGCTATGCCAGCGGTTATCTCGGCGATATCGGCGTGCCCGACTCCGGCTTTGACGATTTCTGCGCCTGGTTCGAGGTTTTCCTTGGCGGCAGCTGGCATACGGTGGACGCGCGTTACAACGTCCCCCGCATTGGCCGCATCCTGATGGTGCGCGGCTCCGATGCATCCGACGTGGCGATGATCACCTCGTTCGGGTCGTATCAGCTGTCTTCGTTCAGGGTCTGGACCACCCTGATTGAGGACGGAACCAGCGATCAGGACATCCACGCGATGCTGGAAACCCTGCCGCCGCCACGCCCGGGCGGTCCGGATTTCGGCCTCGCTGTTCCCGGCGCGGTCCACTTGTTCTAAGGCACAATTGCCGCACGGCGTCTCACCATTTGTTAGCCATGAATCCATTCAGCTTGGGTTCATTCAGAATTTGTCATGGTGTCTGCATCAAGGTTTGATGTGACGAAAGGACAACCGTGATGACAATAGCTCTCGCCCTGCTTGCCCTGTTGATCGTTGCACTCTTCAGCGGCCTGATACTTGGCGCCTTGCGCCAGGAAATACCCGGCAAGTCCACGGATCCGGTCTGGCCCCGCAATCGCTAGAAGACCGGGAACCGCATCCTCCCGCTCAATTCAAGCCCGGCCCGCGGCACGATCCGCAGGCCGGGCTTTGCTTCTGAGACCGGAACCGCTTGTCAGACCCCGGCTCTGGCAACCACACGGATCCGGTGGCCATCGGGATCAGCGGCCACGAAAGTATGGCCAAACGGCATCTCAACCGGGTCGACGAGGATCGGCATCCCCTTTTCCATGCAGTCCGAATGACATTTTTCCAGCGCCGGCACATCGGCGACATTGAATGAAATCTCGCTTGCACCCGGTTTTCCCGGTGCTCCCGGCGCAACTTCGTCAGCCAGCCAAAGCCCGAGCATGACCTGTTCGCTGAGCGGCAGCATGGCAAATCCGGGGTTGGATTCGACAACCGGCTTGCCAAGCAATCCGGAATAAAACCCGGCGCTCGTCAGCGGGTCGGCAACATGCAACAGCACGAAATCGAAATTCAGCATCTTCTCTCTCCGTCATTTGGTTGAAACCTGACCTTCCGGTCATGTACGGAGACTACGATTTCATGCTGCCAATATATGTCAGCATCAACAGAGCATTCAATCGGAACGCGACCTGAGATGAATGCCTTCCTTCGCCTGCCACTGCTTCATCAACACGGCACGACGTTGCGGATATCCCTTGGCATCCACAGTCAGACTAATGATCCGGTCGGCGCGAAAATGCCTGAAATCATTGCGCAATTCACACCAGGCGACAATCACCCTGGCGCGATCGAAAAACGCCAGCGCAATTGGCCAGATCACGCGCTCGCTGCAGGCGCCATTGACATCGGCATAGGAAATCTCAAGCTTGCGCTGCCGCCGGATGGCGTCACGAATAGCCGGAAGTTCGCTTTCTCCCGCCGCCAGCGGCGCACCGCGCCCCACCAGCAATGTGCTGTCATCGAGGCCCGCCCGTAGATCGGGCGGCAGCACCGCGGCAATCTTGGTGAGAGCGTTGCGCGCCGCCTGCCCCAGCGGTTGATCGGTGCGTTCCGCAACCCAGCGAGACCCAAGCACCAGCGCCTCGATTTCGTCTTCGGAAAACATCAGCGGCGGCAACATGAACCCCGGCTTGAGCACGAAACCAACCCCCGCCTCCCCGTCAATCGCCGCTCCTTGCGCCTTCAGGGTCTCGATGTCGCGGTAGATGGTCCTGAGCGAGACGCCAAGCTCTTCCGCCAGCGTCGCACCACTGACCGGCCGCTTGTACCGCCGGAAAACTTGCAAGAGATCGAGAAGACGTGCGGCGCGGGACAAATCAGGCTCCGAAGGTGGGATTGACGACGGCGGAGTGTAGCGGATCATGCTGACAGATTATGGCAGGAAAGAACAGACCGCATCCAAATGACATGGTTGCCGGGCCTTGCGCTGCGGATCGATGATCTTGGCGAGGTTGGCCGTGAACGACAGGATCAAGCCTTTGTTTCGCCGCCACTATTTCCAGTTTACGAACACTGCAATGCTGTCGCTTGTGTTATCCCTCACGTCCGGGCTCGTCCGCATTGGCGGAGAACAGCGCGATCTTGTTGCCTTGAGGGTCGCGAAGGTAGCCGACATAAAAATGAGGCCCATAGGCGTCACGAAAGCCAGGTTGGCCTTCGTCGAAGCCACCTGCGGCAAGTGCGGCAGAATGCAGGTCACGAACCTGCATTTGACTGCCGGCCTCAAAGGCGATCATGGTGCCGTTCCCGGCCGAGGCAGGCTGACCATCGAAGGGTGGTTTGACGTAAAAATCGGGCAGAACGGGAGACTGGCCCGGCTTTACGGGCAGCGCATAGCTCAGGCCCTCGGGCCCTTCTTTCAGCCCATAACCAAGCGCCGGCAGGAACGCGGAGTAAAACCGTTTGGCGAGAACCATGTCATCAGCGCCGACGGTGACGTAGGCAATCATGCTGCGTAATCCTCTCCCGACGTTTGGCACTGGCACGGGGTTTACTGCATTTTGGTAGACCAGCACACAATTCCGCACAATAGCAGCCACACGAAATCGCAGATGGCCAACCGTTGTTGTCCGCAGCACCTGGGCCGGCATCTGGTACAACCGCGGCGAAATTTCGCTTTGTCCGCATTCCGTCTCCATCCAGTTTTTGGCGCATGGCAGCGGACATCGTTCCTGACCGGGGCCGCATCAGGTTATTCCGGGGCGCCAACAAAAAAGCCGGGGATTTCTCCCCGGCTTCTCTCAAGTCTCTAGTGACAGGTCAGGCCTGCGGATCTTCTCCGGTGTCGGTGTCTGGCCCATCGGAACCCGCCGCCGGGTCGTCACTGGCAGTCCCGGAGGCTGCATCGACCACACCTTCCGCGGTCTCGCCCTCGACGCCCTCTTCCAGCTCTTCGTCATCATGTTCCGGTTCGCTGATGCGATCAACCGAGACCACACGCTCGTCCTTGGCGGTCGAAAAGATGGTGACCCCCTTGGTGGCGCGGCCGGCCATGCGGATGCCTCCGACCGGAACCCGGATCACCTGGCCGCCATCGGAAACCATCATGATCTGGTCGCCCTGCTCGACCGGGAAGGCTGCGATCAGAGGTCCGATCTCGCCGGTCTTGGAGGTGTCGGTGGCGCGGATGCCCTTGCCGCCACGGCCGGAAATCCGGAACTCGTAGCTTGAAGAACGCTTGCCGTATCCCTTTTCCGAAACGGTCAGGATGAACTGCTCGCGGGCTTTGAGCTCTTCGTAGCGGTCGTTGGACAGTTCACCGATCTCTTCGGTTTCCTCGCCCACCAGGCCGACATCATCGGCCTCTTCACCGGTGGCAGCACGGCGCTCGGCCATGGCGCGTTTCAGGTAGGCCGCGCGTTCGGCTGCATCCGCATCAACATGATGCACGATGGTCATCGAGATCAGGTGATCGCCTTCGGCCAGGTTCATGCCGCGAACGCCAATCGAGTTGCGTCCCGCAAAGACGCGCACATCATCCACCCGGAAGCGGATGCACTGGCCCAGCGCCGTCGTCAGAAGCACGTCGTCGAATTCGTTGCAGGTCTCGACATTGAGGATGGCGTCACCCTCATCATCAAGCTTCATGGCGATCTTGCCGTTGCGGTTGACCTGGACGAAATCACTGAGCTTGTTGCGCCGCACGGTGCCGCGCGTGGTGGCGAACATCACATCGAGATTGGCCCAGCTGTCCTCGTCCTCCGGCAACGGCATGATCGAGGTGATCCGCTCGCCCTTTTCCAACGGCAGCATGTTGATCAGCGCCTTGCCCTTCGACGTCGGCGTACCGATCGGCAGGCGCCAGACCTTCTCCTTGTAGACAATGCCGCGCGAGGAGAAGAACAGCACCGGCGTATGCGTGTTGGCGACGAACAGCCGCGTGACGAAATCCTCGTCCCGCGTCGACATGCCCGAGCGGCCCTTGCCGCCGCGGCGCTGCGCCCGGTAGGTGGCAAGCGGAACCCGCTTGATGTAGCCCGCGTGGCTCACGGTCACCACCATGTCCTCGCGCGCGATCAGGTCCTCGTCGTCCATGTCCGCGCCACCCTCGATGATCTGGGTGCGGCGCGGAACGCCGAATTCGTCACGCACGGCAATCAGCTCGTCCTTGACGATCTGCTGGACCCGCAGGCGCGAGCCGAGGATTTCGAGGAAGTCCTTGATTTCTTCGCCGATCTTGCCGAGTTCGTCACCGATTTCATCACGGCCAAGAGCGGTCAGGCGG
>Ga0209345_10003136_pt1 | contig 17268 bp, 24 predicted proteins | sample Cruoilmetagenom7_FD_187294 | JGI IMG/M metagenome (GOLD analysis project Ga0209345, IMG submission 187294) | Oil polluted marine microbial communities from Coal Oil Point, Santa Barbara, California, USA - Sample 7 (SPAdes) (version 2) | ecosystem: Environmental > Aquatic > Marine > Oil seeps ...
ATCATAACATGCTCATATAGCGGCATGTGCACTCCTATATTTATATCAAGGCGCATTTCATAGGCGGGGCAAAATCCTTGCGACCCCACCACGAGAGTCTGCGCGGTTCATATGCTTTGCAAGGAAGGGCCGATATACACGGTTTCTCGCGCACGGCAACCCTTCATGGGCGGGGGCGCGCGGGGGGGGGCAAGAAATGGCCTTAGGCTTGTTCGGCTGGACCGCGCGGGTTACATCGGGGAAAATTCGCGCAAGAGAGGCCGCAACCATGAGCATTGCATTCGTTTTCCCGGGCCAGGGTGCCCAGACCATCGGCATGGGCCGCGATTTGGCCGAGGCTTATCCAGAAGCACGCGCCGTCTTTGACGAGGTCGATGCGGCTTTGGGCGAGAAGTTGTCGGAGCTGATCTGGGAGGGCGACATCGAGACGCTGACCCTGACTCAGAACGCACAGCCGGCGCTAATGGCCACGTCGATGGCGGCGATGGCGGCGTTGAAAGCGGAAGGGATTACCGTCGATAAGGCCGCCTATGTCGCGGGCCATAGTCTTGGTGAATACTCCGCGCTTTGCGCTGCCGGGTCACTGTCATTGTCGGATACCGCGCGGTTGCTGCGCATTCGTGGCAAGGCGATGCAGGCGGCCGTGCCGGTTGGCGAGGGCGCGATGGCCGCGATCCTTGGGCTTGGGGTTGAAGAGACCGAGAAACTCGCCGAGGCGGCTGCCGAAGGTGAAGTCTGCCAGATCGCCAATGAAAACGACCCGAGCCAGAACGTCTTGTCGGGCCATAGGGCCGCCGTGGAGCGGGCTGTGGCTATGGCTAAGGATGCCGGCGCCAAGCGCGCGTTGTTGCTGCCGGTTTCTGCGCCTTTCCATTGCCCGCTGATGGGACCAGCGGCCGAAGAGATGGCGAAGGCTTTGGGAGAAGTTACTTTCAATGCTCCCGCCGTGCCGCTCGTGGCGAATGTCACCGCCGAAGCGGTGAGTGACGCGCAGAAGATAAGCGATCTGCTGGTTGAGCAGGTCACGGGCCGCGTGCGCTGGCGCTCTTCGGTCGAATGGATGGCCGCGCAGGGCGTGACCGAAGTGTGGGAGATCGGCGCGGGCAAAGCGCTATCGGGCATGATCCGCCGGATCGATAAATCCCTCGTGACCCGTAACGCCGGCACGCCGGATGAGGTCAAAGCCGCAAAAGAGGCATAAGCCCCGGAGGGCCGAGATGACGATGCAAGAAACCTTGACGCTGCTGCCAGATTGGTTGGTCTGGTGGTTCAACTGGTTGGTCTTTGCTGTGGCCGTCTTGCCGCTGGCGCTGCTGATCTGGCCGCAAAGCCGCAGGGTCGGGGTGATTGCCGTTTTGGCGAGCATCCTGACCGGCGCTGCGGTCTACGGGATGTTTCGACAGATGGGATACGTCAAACTGCTTGGCCTGCCGCATCTGCTGATCTGGGTGCCACTGTCGGTCTATCTGTTTCGCAAGCAGGCCAAAGACGCGATGCCGATCGCCGCGCGGTGGATCATCCGGGTGATCTTGGTCACCTTGCTGGTCTCGCTGGCTTTCGATGTGGTGGACGTGCTGCGCTATATCTTGGGCGAGCGGACGCCGTTGGGTGCCGGGGCGTGATGCGACTGATTGCTGCCTTTGCACTGCTGCTTTCGGTCGTGGCATGTGGCACCCTTGAGAATGTCAGTGATGGCACGCGGATGCAGGTTCAGGGGCCGTATTTATTAATGTCGGGCACAATCACCAGCCGTACGCCCGCGACTTTCGCGCGCCATCTGACCGAGAATCGGCGAATTGATACGGTGGTACTGGGGCAGATCGACGGCTCAATTGACGCAGCAGCGACCCACCGGATGGGGCGGCAGATTCGCGCAGCGGGGCTGGCGACCGAGCTGCGGGCAGATAGTGTGGTTGATTCTGGGGGTGTTGAGTTGTTCATCGCCGGGGCCAAACGGCGTATGGCACCGGGGGCGGCATTGCGGGTGCACAGCTGGCGCAATGGGTACCGCGAAGGCAGCAGCTATCCCCGGCAATCGCCGAAACATCAGATGACACGGCGCTATATGGCCGAGATGCTGGGCAATGACGGCTTTTACTGGTTTACCTTGCAGGCAGCGCCATCTGACAGGATACACAAGATGACAGCGGATGAAATTCGCCGCTACGGGCTGCTGACGCGGCCCTGACTGATAGAATATAAGGAAGAGACATGTTCGATCTTACAGGAAAGAATGCCCTGATCACCGGCGCTTCGGGCGGCATTGGCGCGGATATCGCCCGTAAATTGCACGCCCAAGGCGCGACCGTTGGCCTGTCGGGCACCCGGACCGAGCCGTTGGAGGCGCTGAAGGCCGAATTGGGCGAGCGCGCGCATGTGTTGCCGTGCAACCTGAGTGACATGGAAGCTGTCGATGCGCTGCCGAAACAGGCGGCTGAGGCGATGGGCTCGGTCGATATTCTGGTGAACAACGCAGGCATCACCCGCGACAATCTGTTCATGCGCATGTCGGATGATGAGTGGAATTCGGTTCTGAACGTGAACCTGACCGCGACGTTTAAGCTGTGCAAAGGCGTGATGCGCGGAATGATGAAGGCGCGTTGGGGCCGGATCATCAATATCTCCAGCGTCGTGGGCGCGACGGGCAACCCCGGTCAGGCGAACTATGCGGCCTCTAAAGCGGGTGTTGTGGGCATGTCAAAGTCGCTGGCCTATGAGGTGGCGAGCCGTGGTATTACGGTGAATGCCGTGGCACCGGGCTTTATCACCACCGCCATGACAGACAAGCTGACGGACGAGCAAAAGTCTGGAATCATGGGGCAAATTCCCGCCGGTCGTATGGGTGACCCGGATGAGATTGCCGCCGCTGTGGTCTATCTTTCCAGTGCAGAGGCTGCTTATGTGACGGGGACCACCTTGCATGTGAACGGCGGTATGGCCATGTTGTGACCCTCCGCCGCAATAGCGTTTGCCAAGCCTTCGGCATGTGCTAAAGGGGGCGCAGAATCGAAACAAAGGGTGCTTGATTGCCCCCTACGCCTTGTGCGAACAAGGTAAATAGCCGCCCCCTTTTGGGGCATCCTCCAAACGCCGATCATCGGCGGGCGGAAACCAAAAGGGGCCTTTAATGGCCCGAAGACATGAGGACTTATTATGAGCGACGTCGCAGACCGCGTGAAAAAGATCGTTGTGGAACACCTGAGCGTGGAAGAGGAAAAAGTGACTGAGAATGCGTCGTTCATCGACGATCTCGGCGCAGACAGCCTCGACACCGTGGAACTGGTGATGGCGTTCGAAGAAGAGTTCGGCATCGAGATTCCCGATGACGCCGCTGAGAACATTCAGACCGTTGGCGATGCGGTCAAGTTCATCAAAGAAGCCTCCTAAGGGCTTTGCCGGGCAACCGGCAGAACTGAAATTTGAAAGCGGCGTTGTTCCTAGCGGAATGACGCCGTTTTTATTTGCCGAGTTGGGCTGGGCTTGTCCCTTTGGCGCGCAAGCCGCATGTCTGCGCTAAGAAGTTTCAAGCGTGAAGGCAATTCACCCCATGTCCCGAACGATCCCGACCATCAACACAGCCAGACTGACCCTGCGTGCCATGCGTGCCGAGGATTTTGAGCGTTACGCTGAGATCTGGGCGATGCCGGATGTGGCGGATCGCATACTTGATCGGCCCCGAGCGAAAGCGCAGTCGTGGGACGCGTTTTTGCGCAATGCAGGCCATTGGCAGATCACGGGATTCGGACAATGGGCCGTGCAGCTTCATCGGCAGAGAGAGATGCTGGGGCAGACCGGCTTCGTCTTTGGTTCAAGGAATTTCGGTGAGGATTTCGATACTTACCCCGAAGCACGGATGGTCTTGGCCCCACAGGCGCAGGATCAGCGTTTGGGGAGTGAGGCGGCGCGGGCGGCGCATGAGTGGTTTGATCGGGTGATCACCGGGCGGACGGTTTGCATGATCTCTGCGGGTAACGAGGCGGCGTTGCGCATCGCGGGCGCGCTTGGGTATCAGGCGCTGCGTGAGGCAAAGACGGCTGGTGGCCCGGTGCATCTGATGACCCGACGCGGACCGCCGGTCTAAGGGGGCCGTAAGACCCTCAACTGGTGTGATAGCCGCCGAATTTCGAAGATCGGCGTTTTTGTGCTATGCCTGCGGGCCGCCGCCGATATGCTTGTGTCTACAGGCTTTTGCAGGGTAAGAGGTTCGCCGAGAGATTATCGGCAAGGGGCACTAAGATGCGCAGAGTTGTAGTAACGGGTTTGGGTTTGGTTACCCCGCTCGCGGACGGTGTGGAAGAAAGCTGGACACGGATCCTTGATGGGCAATCCGGGGCCGGGCCGATCACCGGGTTTGATCCCAGCAAGTTGGTCACCCAATACGCCTGCGAAGTGCCGTTGGGTGACGGCAGCAATGGCACCTTTGACGCCAATAAATACATGGAGCCGAAAGAGCAGCGGAAGGTCGATACCTTCATTCTGTTCGGCATGGCCGCCGCCCAGCAGGCGGTTGAGGATTCGGGTTGGTTGCCAACCGAGAAAGAAGATCAGGAGCGCACTGGCGTATTGATCGGCTCTGGCATCGGCGGGTTGAACTCTATCGCTAATACCGCCGTGATGATGGCCGAGAAGGGTCCGCGCCGCGTGAGCCCGTTTTTCGTGCCCGGCGCGCTGATCAACCTGATCTCGGGTCAGGTGTCGATCCGTTACGGCTTTAAAGGGCCGAACCATTCGGTGGTGACCGCCTGTTCGACCGGGGCGCATGCCATCGGCGATGCAGCGCGTCTGATTAAATACGGCGATGCGGATGTGATGATTGCAGGCGGCGCAGAGGCGGCGATCTGTGAGATTGGCATGGCGGGTTTCAACGCTTGTAAGGCGCTGTCGACCAAACGCGGCGACGACCCCAAGAAGGCCAGCCGCCCCTATGACATAGACCGTGACGGTTTCGTCATGGGCGAGGGCGCGGGCATCGTGGTGCTGGAAGAGTATGAGCACGCCAAGGCGCGCGGTGCGAAGATCTATGCCGAAGTGTTGGGCTATGGCCTGTCGGGCGATGCGCATCACATCACCGCGCCGTCTGAGGATGGCGAAGGCGGCGAACGCTCCATGCGGGCAGCGCTCAAGAATGCTGGTCTGGAGCCGAAGGACGTCGATTACATCAACGCGCATGGCACCTCGACCATGGCTGATACCATCGAGTTGGGTGCGGTTGAGCGTTTGATGGGCGATGCGGCGGACAAGGTGACCATGTCGTCGACCAAATCCGCCACAGGGCACCTTTTAGGGGCTGCGGGCGCGATTGAGGCGATCTTCTGTATGCTCGCGATCCGCGATCAGGTGGCGCCGCCGACGATCAACCTTGATAACCCGGCGGTTGAGACACCGATTGATCTGGCCCCCAACAAAAAGGTTGAGCGTAAGATCGACATCGCGCTGAGCAATTCGTTTGGTTTCGGCGGCACCAACGCTTCGGTGCTGTTCGGGAAAGTCCGCTAAATGTGGCGTCATATCGCCTCTAACGCCGTGACGTTTCTGTTGGTCGGCCTGTTTCTGCTCGGAGGTATCGTCCTGTGGGGCAAGTCGGAGTATGTCTCTGAAGGGCCGTTGGATCAGGCAATTTGTGTGCAGGTTGAGCGCGGCTCGAACATGCGGCAGGTAAGCCAGAGCCTTGAAGAACAGGGCGCGGTTTCTTCGCCTGCGATCTTTCGGATGGGTGCGGACTATGAGGACAAGTCGGGCAGCCTGAAGGCAGGCAGCTTCCTTGTGCAGCCCCGCACGTCTATGCAGGGGATTGTTGATGTCGTGACCCAAGGCGGGGCCAGCACCTGCGGCACTGAGGTGGTCTACCGGGTCGGCGTGAACCGGGTGAGCGTGCAGGTTCGTGAGTTGGACCCCGTGACCAGCCGCTTTATTGAGCGGGCGGAATTCACGCCGGGTGAGGAAGAAGCGCCAGAGGCCTATTCCGAAATCTCCGGCAAGAACGACACGCGGTTTCGCGTGGCTTTGGCCGAAGGCGTGACAAGCTGGCAGGTGGTTGAGGCGCTGAAGCAGGTGGATCAACTGACCGGTGAGGTTGAGGAACTGCCCGCGGAGGGGAGCCTTGCGCCAGACAGTTATGAAGTGCGCCCGGGCGATGATCGCGCTGCGGTGGTCGCGCGGATGGCGGCGGCGCAAGAGGTGCTCTTGGCGGAAGCATTTGCGGCGCGCGACGCTGATTTGCCGATTGAAACGCCTGAGGAATTGCTGATCCTTGCGTCGATCATCGAAAAGGAAACCGGTGTGGCGGCAGAGCGGGAGCAGGTGGCGAGCGTTTTCGTGAACCGTCTGAACCAAGGCATGCGTCTGCAAACGGACCCGACGGTGATCTACGGTGTGACCGAGGGTAAGGGCGTGTTGGGCCGCGGTTTGCGCCGCTCTGAGCTGCGGGCAGAGACGCCGTGGAACACCTATGTGATCAACGGTCTGCCCCCGACCCCTATCGCCAATCCGGGCCGTGCGAGCCTGATGGCAGCGGCGCAACCGGCGGAGACGGATTTTGTCTTCTTCGTCGCGGATGGCACCGGTGGGCACGCTTTTGCTGAGACCTTGGACGAGCATAACGCCAATGTTGCGAAGTGGCGCAAGATCGAGGCAGAGCGCGGCGCGGAAGCGGCCGGGAATGCCTCAACGGGTGGCAACTGAGAATACGGAAACCCCGCTGGAAACGGCGGGGTTTTTTGCTTGCCGGGCGTGCTGATCGCGCGGCGGCGTAAGGTCTTGTTAACACAGTTTTTCTTGACTTTGCGTACGGTCTGACGTAGGACTTATGGCACGCTAGAAGACATGGGCGAACGGCCCCGGGGTGACCCGGTGGTCGTTTTTTTGTGCCTGCTCGGTTGGGGAAAACCAACGAGAGGTAAAGCGATGACGATAATTACCCCGGAGCAAGAGACGCAAGACAGCGCAGACATCCTGCGCGGTCTTCAAGAAGCAATCGGCGCGCTGCGTCGGGAAATCGAAGGTCTGACTGAACAGACCCGGTCCGGGGGGGAACTCAAGGAAACTGCGGTGTCTGGCAACACGTCCAAAGTGGCGGGTTTGCTGGCGCATTGCCTAAAAGCGGAGAACACGCTGAATGACTGTCGAAACCGACAAGCTGGAATCGCGCGGGGGGGCTATGCCCTCGACATGGACAAGGCGCGGGCTGACATCGGGTGCAAGCTGGATCGCCTGCGCCGATGCTCAGACCCAGGCGCAGTTTCTGAATGACCTAGGTGAGGGAGAGCTTCTGGCTCTCCCTTTTTTGTTCGAGTTCTGGGCGTTGGATCATCAATTGCCGCCTGAGGGCGATTGGCGGACATGGGTCATCATGGGCGGACGCGGCGCGGGGAAGACACGCGCCGGGGCGGAATGGGTGCGCAGCAAGGTTGAGGGGAGTAGGCCGCTCGATCCCGGTGAGTGCAGTCGCGTGGCGCTGGTGGGCGAGACCATTGAGCAGGTACGCGAGGTGATGATCTTTGGCGACAGTGGGATCTTGGCCTGTAGCCCGCCGGACCGGAGGCCCGATTGGGAGGCGACGCGCAAGCGGTTGGTTTGGCCGAATGGGGCAATCGCCACGGTGCATACGGCGCATGACCCCGAAGGGCTGCGCGGGCCGCAGTTTGATGCGGCTTGGGTGGATGAATTGGCGAAATGGAAGCGCGGGCAGGAGGCTTGGGACCAGTTGCAATTTGCGCTGCGTTTGGGGGATCGGCCTCAGGTCTGTGTGACGACGACGCCGCGCAATGTGGATGTGCTGAAGGCGCTGTTGCAATCGCCCTCGACGGTCACGACCCATTCGCCAACGGAGGCGAATGCAGCCAATCTGGCGGGGTCGTTCCTTGAGGAAGTGCGGGCGCGGTTTCGCGGCACGCGCTTGGGGCGGCAGGAGTTGGATGGGGTTTTGCTGGCGGATGCGGAGGGGGCGCTGTGGACCTCGGCTTTGCTCGAGGCCGGACGGGTACAGGCGGCGCCTGAGTTGGATCGGATCGTGGTGGGCTTGGACCCGGCGACGACCAGTGGGGCGGGCTCGGATGAATGCGGGATTGTGGTGGTGGGGGCGCAAACCCAAGGGCCGCCGCAGGAGTGGCGGGCGGTGGTGCTCGCTGATTGCACGGTACAGGGGGCCACGCCCAACGGTTGGGCGCAGGCGGCGATTGCCGCGATGACGCGCTATGGGGCAGATCGGCTGGTGGCTGAGGTGAACCAAGGCGGGCAGTTGGTGAGCGAGGTCTTGCGGCAGGTCGATCCGCTGGTGTCGCTTAAGACGGTGCATGCGGCGCGGGGCAAGGTTGCGCGGGCAGAGCCTGTGGCCGCGCTTTATGAACAAGGGCGCGTGAGCCATCTGCCGGGGTTGCATGCGCTGGAGGATCAGATGTGCCTGATGACGGCGCGGGGGTACGAGGGCAAGGGCAGCCCTGACCGTGTCGATGCGCTGGTCTGGGCGCTGCATGAGCTGATGATCGGGCCTGCATCGCAGTGGCGTAGTCCGGGGGTGCGGAGCCTGTAGGGCGGGCGTTTCGAGCTGTTGCGCGGGGGAGCGTTCGGTGGCTTTCGGCATCATTAAAGGTTTTTTGGGAAAGTCTAACAACGCCGGGCAGCAAGGACCAAGTCACCGCCGCCGGGGCCGACCAGAACGAGGAGCGACGATATGGTATTCGATTTTCTACGGCGCGGCGCGGCAGTGGAGACAGTGGAGCACAAAGCCTCGGCCACCGGGCCTGTCGTGGCCTATCAGACCTCGGGTCGTGTCGCGTGGAGCCCCCGGGACAGCGTGAGCCTGACGCGGACTGGTTTTTGTGGCAACCCAGTCGGGTTTCGGTCGGTCAAGTTAATTGCCGAGGCGGCGGCAGCGCTGCCGCTGGTCGTGCAAGACGCGGCGCGGCGGTATGATGAGCATCCGCTGATGGAGCTCATGCGCCGTCCGAATGCGGGTCAGGGCCGGGCTGAATTGCTGGAAGCGCTTTATGGCCAGATGCTGCTCAGTGGGGACGGCTATGTTGAGGCCGTGGGCGGCGAGGGTGGTCTTCCGGTTGAGTTGCATGTGTTGCGCTCGGATCGGATGAGTGTGGTGCCGGGGGCGGATGGCTGGCCGGTGGCTTATGAATATGCGGTGGGCGGGCGTAAGCATCGCTTTGACGCAAGCGGGGCGGTGCCGCCGGTCTGTCATATCCGCAATTTCCACCCGCAGGACGATCACTATGGGTTCAGCCCCATGCAGGCGGCGGCGATGGCGATGGATGTGCATAACGCGGCGAGCCGCTGGTCAAAGGCGCTGTTGGATAATGCGGCGCGGCCTTCGGGAGCGATTGTGTACCGCGGGGCCGAGGGGCAGGGCAAGCTGAGTGAGGATCAGTATGACCGGCTGGTGAGCGAGATGGAAAGTCATCATCAGGGCGCGCGCAATGCCGGGCGGCCGATGCTGTTGGAAGGCGGTTTGGATTGGAAGCCGATGGGATTCTCGCCCTCGGATATGGAATTTCAGAAAACCAAGGAGAGTGCGGCGCGGGAGATTGCGCTCGCCTTTGGGGTGCCGCCGATGCTGATCGGGGTGCAGGGGGATGCGACTTACGCGAATTATCAGGAGGCGCATCGGGCGTTCTATCGTCTGACGGTGCTGCCGCTGGCGACGCGGGTGACGGCGGCGCTGGCGGAGTGGCTGGGTGGGTATCTGGGTGAGGCGGTGACGTTGAAGCCGGACCTCGATCAAGTGCCGGCGCTGTCGGCGGAGCGGGACGCGCAATGGGCGCGGGTGTCGGCGGCGGCATTCTTGAGCGATGCGGAAAAGCGCAGCTTGCTGGGGCTACCGGTGGTGGCGGATGATGGCTGAATTTCGGGAAATTGAGCGGTTTGAATGTGCGCCGGGGCTGCGGTTGCAGGCGCATGAGACGCTCAGCGCCGTGCACCGAGAGAACATGCAAAGCCGGCTCGATCGGATTGAGCAGATGATGGAGCGGTTGGAACGGCGCTTGTGGCTGACGGTTTACGGCGTGGTGGCGGTGATCCTGGCGCAGGCAGTGCAATCTTTTCTGGTGGTGGCGCCGTAGCGGGCCGAACAAGAGGAAATACAATGGGTTATCAGATGATTGACCCCGGTGCTTGGCCGGGGAACGGGGAAGCTTTGTCTTCCGGGGCGGCGGGGCTGGAGCATAAGTTTGCCCGGTTTGGCGCAGTGACTGAGGTAGAGGGCGGGCTGGAAATCAGCGGTTATGCGAGCTTGTTTGGCGCGGTCGATCAGGGCGGCGATGTGGTGGAGGCGGGGGCCTATGCCGCGAGCCTTGCTAAGGTAGCGAAGGCCGGGCGTAGCGTCAAAATGCTCTGGCAGCATGACCCGGCCCAGCCCATCGGGGTTTGGGATGAGGTGCATGAGGATGGCCGGGGGCTTTGGGTTAAGGGGCGCATCTTGAGCAGTGTCGCCAAGGGTCGAGAGGCGGCGGCGCTGATTGAGGCGGGGGCGATCGATGGGCTCAGCATTGGCTACCGCACGGTAAAGGCAGCCAAAAACACCAAAGGACAACGGCTTTTGTCTGAGTTGGAGCTTTGGGAGGTGTCGCTGGTGACCTTTCCGATGCTGCCTTCGGCGCGGGTCGGGTCCAAGGGCGATTTTAAAGCGGTGGGCGATGTCCTGCGGGAGATGGCAGCGGCATTTGACGCGGCGCGGAGCGAGATGGCGCGTGGCTAAGCAGCGGGCCGATTTTGGCACAGCAAGATCAGAGGAAACTGTGATGACCAAGAATGAGATGAACACAAAGGCGGGCGCAGACCTGTCCCCGGCGGAGGAAGTGCGACAGGCCGTGAGCGGTTTTGTCAGCGACTTCAAGGGCTTTCGGGCCGAGATCAACAGTAAACTTCAACAATCGGAAGAGCGAATTGCCATGATGGACCGCAAGATGACCCTGCCTGCCCGCAGCCCTTTGGGGGGCGCGATTGACCATGATGCGCCGCATAAAAAGGCGTTCGACGCCTATCTGCGCAACGGGGATGACGATGGGCTGCGTGGGCTGGAATTGGACAGCAAATCGATGTCGACAGCGGTGAATTCGGATGGCGGCTACCTCGTCGATCCGCAGACTTCGGAGCGGGTGCAGTCGGTGTTGAATTCCGGGGCGTCGATCCGGGCGATTGCCTCGGTGGTGCAGGTGGAGGCCACGTCTTATGACGTGCTGGTCGATCATGCCGATGTGGGTGCCGGTTGGGCGACCGAGAGTGGCGCTCAGGCTGAGACGGACACGCCGCAGATCGACCGGATTACCGTACCTCTGCATGAGTTGAGCGCGCTTCCCAAGGCGAGTCAGCGGCTGCTGGATGACAGTGCCTTTGACATCGAAGGTTGGCTTGCGGGGCGTATTGCCGACAAGTTCGCCCGGGCTGAGGCGGCGGCCTTTGTCAGCGGTGACGGGATCGACAAGCCGACCGGCTTTTTGAACCATCCGATTGTCGATGACGCGGCATGGGGTTGGGGCAATCTGGGCTATGTCGCAAGTGGCACCAATGCCAATCCCGAGGCGGATGCGATTGTCGAGTTGGTGTACGCGCTTGGCGCGGCCTACCGCAAGAACGCGGTTTTCGTGATGAATTCCAAGACCACGGCGAAGGTCCGCAAGCTCAAAGACACCGATGGGCGGTTCCTGTGGTCAGACGGCTTAGCGGCGGGTGAGCCTGCGCGGTTGATGGGCTATCCGGTACTGGTGGCCGAAGACATGCCTGATCCGGTGGCGGATTCCATGTCGATTGCCTTTGGTGATTTCGCGGCGGGCTACACGGTCGCCGAACGCCCCGACCTGCGTATTCTGCGCGATCCCTTCAGTGCCAAGCCGCATGTGTTGTTTTACGCAACCAAGCGCGTCGGCGGCGATGTGAGTGATTTTGCAGCGATCAAGCTGATGAAATTCGGCCTGGCGTAAGCCAGTGCCGAAGCCGGGGCCGGGGCAACTTGGCCCCGGTCCGGACGTGCGCCAGCGTGGTTGTGTTGTCTAGCTGCTCCCCTCCAACCGAGCAATGCAACCGGTGTGCGTCCGGGACTGAGCGAGTGGCCCCGAGGGGCGAGGGGCCAAATTTTGGAGACGTTCGATGATGTTGATCGAAGAAACAAATGTTCCGGATGCGGTATTGCCGGTGGCGGCTTTTAGAACGCATCTGCGCCTTGGGAGCGGGTTTGGGCAGGATGGTCTTCAAGACCCGGTGCTGCGCAGTTTTCTGCGCGCTGCAATGGCGGCGGTAGAGGCGCGCACGGGTAAGGTTCTGATCACGCGGCGGTTCGCGCTTTCGTTGACTTTTTGGCGCGATGCAGCGGCGCAGGTTTTGCCCGTGGCACCCGTGCAAGAGATCGCACGGGTGGCGCTGGTGGCGCGGGATGGGACGGAAACGCTGGTCGATCCCGAACGGTATTGGCTGGAGCGCGACGCCCAAGCGCCGAGGTTGCGCAGTGGTACGGCAGCGCTTCCGCGCATCCCGAGTGCGGGGGCGGCGTTAATAAACTTTGACGCGGGGATGGGCGCGGATTGGGACAGCCTACCAGATGATCTGGCCCAAGCGGTGATGTTGCTGGCGGCCCATTATTATGAATACCGCGATGACACCGCGCTCGGCGAAGGCTGTATGCCTTTTGGCGTGAGCAGCTTGATAGAGCGGTATCGTCGGGTTCGGGTCGGCTTTGGCGGTGCAGCATGAGCCGTCCGCATCTGAACCGCCCAATGGTCTTAGAAGCGCCGCAGCGAGTGAACGATGGGGCGGGTGGCTATACCGAACAGTGGCAGCCTCTGGGAACACTTTGGGCGCAGGTCCGGGCGCGTACCGGTCGTGAGGCCGTCCAAGGTGGCGTGGCCGTCAGTCGCATGGGATGCAAAATTACCGTCCGCGCGGCCCCGCAGGGCTCTCCAGAGCGGCCCGGTCCTGAACAGCGGTTTCGCGAGGGCACTCGGGTGTTCGTGATCCGCGCCGTGACCGAAAGCGATGCGGACGGACGGTATCTGATCTGCTTTGCCGATGAGGAGGTGGCGCTATGAGTTACGCGCTTTCAGGGGCATTTCAGACAGCGATCTATGAGCGTTTGCACAATGATCCGGGGCTGACAGGATTAATCGGCGATGCCGTCTTCGACGCGGTGCCCGAGGGGAGCCTGCCGGAGACTTACGTGCTGCTTGGCACAGAGACGGCGAAGGACGCTTCAGACGCGACTGGCGCGGGAGCGGAGCTTCGGTTTGTCGTGTCGGTGGTTACGCGCGCGCCGGGGTTCGTGACGGCCAAGAGCGTCGCTTCGATGATCTGCGACCTGCTGCATGGGATGACGCCCGTGCTCAGCCGGGGGCACGTGGTTGATATGGCTTTCCAAAAAGCCAACGCGCGACGGATCGATGGCGCCGCAGGGCGACAGATTGACCTGCAGTTTCGGGCCCGATTGGCCGAGGCATAAAACTTCACAGATTCAAGTTAGTTGCGAGGAGATAAAGATGGCAGTTCAAGCAGGCAAAGACCTTTTGGTCAAAGTGGACATGACCAGCGACGGTCAGTTCGAGACGATTGCGGGGCTACGCGCCAGACGGGTGAGTTTTAACGCCGAGACGGTGGATGTGACCTCGCTCGACTCAAGCGGTGGCTGGCGGGAATTGCTGGTGGGCGCGGGCGTGCGCTCTGCTGCGATCAGCGGGTCGGGGGTGTTTCGCGATGCGGGCACGGATGAGCGGGCGCGGCAGTTGTTCTTTGACGGGCTGACACCCGATTTTCAGGTAATTATCCCGGATTTTGGAGTCGTGCAGGGGCCGTTCCAGGTGTCGGCCTTGGAATACGCAGGGTCGCTGAACGGGGAAGCGACGTTTGAGTTGAGCCTTCAATCTGCCGGGGAATTAATCTTCACCCCGGATGTGGCGGTGTGAGGATGGCCAACCCATGGCGTGGTGAGGTGAGCCTTGTGATTGACGGGCAACGCCACGAGGCCCGGTTGACCCTTGGTGCATTAGCCGAGCTTGAAGCGGCAATGGGGGCTGACAGTCTTGTAGCCTTGGTCGAACGGTTTGAAGGCAATCGCTTTTCCAGCCGGGACGTGTTGGTCTTGCTGCTCGCTGGGCTGCGCGGCGGCGGGGTGGAGATGGATGTGCCCACACTTGAGCATGCGCAGATCGAGGGGGGGCCGATGGCAGCGGCGCGGGCGGCAGCGGAACTGCTCGCGCGGGCATTCACGGTGCAGACGTGAGCGACGCGCGGGTGTTCGATTGGCCCGCTCTGCTGCGGGTTGGACTGTCTGGTTTGGGCCTGCCCCCTGCAGAATTTTGGTCGCTCACACCCGCTGAGTTGCAGTTGATGCTGGGCCCACCGTCCGAGGCCGCGCCACTGTTGAGTGAAGGTTTGGCCGCCCTGATGGTCGCATACCCGGACAAAGTGAAAGGGGCTAACGATGCCTGACTTAGATGATTTGGAAAACCTCGAAGGCCGCGCCGACGGGTTGAATGACACGCTGGCGCAAACGAGCGGTCTGGTGGCTGGATTTGACCGTGAATTGCAGCGGATGCGAAACGCTCTTGCCGAGACGGGAAAAGATGTGGCGACCCTGGAAAAGGGATTAAGCCGGGGGTTGCGGCGCGCATTCGATGATGTGGTCTTTGACGGCGCAAAGCTGTCGGAGACGCTGAGCGATATGGCGAACTCTATGGTCCGCTCGACCTATAACGCCGCGATGAGGCCGGTCACGGATCATTTCGCCGGGCTGATCAGCGAAGGCGTCGGGGGTATCGTCGAGGGAATATTGCCTTTCGCCAACGGTGCGCCGTTTTCCCAAGGAAAGGTCATGCCCTTTGCTCAGGGTGGGGTGATCAGTTCGGCGACTGCCTTTCCCATGCGGGGCGGCACGGGCGTGATGGGCGAGGCCGGGCCGGAAGCGATCATGCCGCTGGCCCGCGGGTCGGATGGCAAGCTCGGGGTGCGTGGCGCGGGCGGCAGAGCGACCACCATCGTTATGAACATCACGACGCCGGATGTGCAGGGTTTTCAACGCAGTCAGACCCAGATCGCTGCGCAGATGAGCAGGGCGCTAAGCACGGGCAACCGCAACCGCTGATCCGTACAATGAAGGAGGAGCAGACCATGCAATTTCACGATGTCAGATTTCCGCCCTCGCTGAGCTTTGGCTCGGTCGGTGGGCCGCAGCGACACACTGATGTGGTCACGTTGGCCAATGGCTATGAGGAGCGCAACACGCCTTGGGCCCACTCACGTCGCGTCTATGATGCGGGTCTTGGTATGCGGTCGATTGACGACATTCAGGCGCTGATTGCGTTTTTCGAAGCGCGTATGGGTCAGATGTTTGGCTTTCGTTGGAAAGATTGGGCCGACTTCAAATCTGGCACGGCGGCTTTACCAGTGGCATATGATGATCAGAGCCTTGGCTATGGCGACGGGGTTTCCGCCAGCTTTCAGATTTCAAAAACATACCGTTCAGGTGCGCATAGCTACCGTCGTCCAATCACCAAACCGGTTGCCGGCACGGTGCGTGTAGGAGTGGCGCAGGATGAGCTGCAACACGGGGTCGAATACGAGGTCGATGCCACCACGGGCATTGTCACCTTCGCCCATCCGCCAGACCCGCAAATGGAAATCTTTGCGGGGTTCGAGTTCGACGTGCCGGTGCGGTTCGATACGGATCGCATCCTGACGTCTGTTGAAAGTTTTCATGCCGGGCAGGTGCCGAATGTGCCCGTGATCGAGGTGCGGGTCTGATGCCGGGGCTAGAGGCCGGATTTGCCGCGCATATTGCTGCGGGTGTCACGACGCTTTGTCATTGCTGGCAGGTGACGCGACGCGATGGGGCGGTGTTTGCTTTTACCGATCATGATATGCCGTTGCGCTTTGGCGGCGTTACCTTCCGCGCAGACACCGGGCTTAGCGCCCGCGCATTGGCGCAGACAAGTGGGCTGTCGGTCGACAATACCGAAGCGCTTGGCGCGCTTTGCGATGATGGAATCCGCGAAGATGAGATCGAACAGGGGAGGTTCGATGGGGCCGACGTTCAGGCTTGGTTGGTCAATTGGGCGGAGCCAACGCAACGGATGTTGCAGTTTCGGGGATCAATTGGGGAATTGCACCGCGCAGGCGGTAGTTTTCGGGCCGAGTTGCGCGGGCTGACCGAGCCGCTTAATCGACCGCAGGGGCGGGTCTATCAAAAGCCTTGTTCGGCGGTGCTAGGCGATGGCAACTGCCGTTTCGACCTCTCTGAACCAGGCTATGCTGAGGAGCGCGCGGTGGAGACCGTCCAAGATGCGCAATCTTTTCGCTGGGCGGGGTTCTCGGGCTTTGAAGAAAACTGGTTCGTACGGGGGCGGTTTGATGTCCTTGATGGCCCTGCGGCGGGTCTTTGGGGCATGATTAAGCTGGATTATTTCGAGGATGCGCAGCGTGTTATCGAACTGTGGGAGCCAATCCGGGGGGCGCTGCCTGAGGGCACGCGGGTACGGCTTACAGCCGGTTGCGACAAGCGGATGGAGACTTGTCGGTTGAAGTTTAACAACTTGCTGAACTTTCAAGGTTTCCCTGATCTTCCGGGTGAGGACTGGATGATGGCGGTGCCGCGTTCGGACGGGGCCAATACAGGCGGGTCGCTTAGATGAGCGGGTCTGGAGAGGCGCTGGTCAAGGTCGCCCAAAGTTGGATCGGCACGCCCTATGTGCATCAGGCGGCGACGAAGGGGGCGGGCTGCGACTGTCTTGGGCTGATACGAGGACTGTGGTGTGACCGCTTTGGCGCTGAACCCGAGACGGTACCGCCCTATTCAATGGATTGGTCCGAGCCTCAGGGGGAAGAGCAGCTTTGGGCGGGTGCGCTGCGGCACATGGCTGTGAAGGACAGAGATCTTGCAGCCCAAGGCGATGTGCTGCTGTTTCGAATGCGCCAAGGTGCAGTGGCAAAGCATCTTGGGCTGCAGACGCGCATCGGTGGTAGCCCGCGTTTCATTCACGCCTATTCAGGGCATGGGGTGGTTGAAAGCCCGCTGAGCATGCCTTGGCAAAGGCGCATTGTGGCGCGGTTCATATTTCCTGAGGAGGTTTTCTGATGGCGACGATTGTTCTTTCAGCTGCAGGCGCGGCGGTTGGTGGCTCTATTGGGGGCACGCTGGCGGGGTTATCCTCGGTCGCGGTTGGCCGTGCGGTGGGCGCGACTTTGGGGCGTTTGGTGGACCAGCGGTTGCTTGGTCAGGGTGGGCAGGCCGTAGAGACCGGCAAGGTCGACCGGTTCCGGCTGACCGGATCCGGCGAGGAGATCGGA
>Ga0209345_10003137_pt1 | contig 17267 bp, 14 predicted proteins | sample Cruoilmetagenom7_FD_187294 | JGI IMG/M metagenome (GOLD analysis project Ga0209345, IMG submission 187294) | Oil polluted marine microbial communities from Coal Oil Point, Santa Barbara, California, USA - Sample 7 (SPAdes) (version 2) | ecosystem: Environmental > Aquatic > Marine > Oil seeps ...
GCAGCGGCCTGGGCCGCTTGCGCCGCCTCGGCTGCCTTGCGTCTTTCATCTTCCTCAGCGGCTTCGGCGGCTACCTGCGCTTGCTTTGCGGCGTCAGCTTTGGCGCGTGCGTCTTCCACCGCCTGTGCAGCGGCTTTTGCTTCGTCGGCGCGGCGCTGCTCGGTTGCTTTACGCTTTTCTTCCGCTTGCCGCGCTGCTTGCTCTGACGCTTCGCGCTCCTCGCGCAGCCTTGCTTCTTCTGCCGGGTCAGGTTCAACTGCCTCAGGCATTTCCTCGACCGCCTGCGCAGGGGCGTCCATCACTTCGTCTACGGGTAATACATCGGCTTCGGCTTCTCCGCCGTCGCTGACAATAGCCTCAAGCCCCTCGTCAATCTTGGACGAGGATTTGAACAGACGGTCTTTGAGCTTTTTGAAAAACGCCACGCGAGGGTCTCCGGCTTGTGCTTCTTACCTGATCTAACCCCTTGAGGCAGCGGATGGAAGGGTGTGCGATTGACAACCGTGCCAGAGCGCGCCACCACAACCATATGCGCCTTGTTGCTTTCTTGTTGTTTACTTTTTGGGCGGGGTCCGCGCTGGCCGATCCGCGCGCAGGCCATTGTAGCAGCGGCAAGTGGGGACACGTGCAATGCATCAGGCCCGATCACTTTGTCTACGATACCTGCAACGCGATTGAGGTTTTCTCGAAGAGGCACGGCTTGGACAGCGGTTTTTTCGCGCGCCTGATCTGGCAGGAAAGCAGGTTTAATCCTAACGCGCTGAGCCATGCCGATGCACGCGGCATTGCGCAATTCATTCCTTCGACGGCCCTGCTACGGGGTCTCAAAGATCCCTATAACCCTGCTGATGCATTGGAGCATTCCGCGCAGTATCTGGCAGAAATGGTGCGCCGCTATGGCAACGAAGGTATGGCCGCCATTGGTTATAACGGCGGCGAACGGCGTGCCGAGGGCTTTCTTGAGGGCAAGGGCCTAGCGCCCGAAACCGTCAACTATGTACCGATCATCACTGGCCTGAACGCCGAACAATGGCGCGATGCGCCACCGAAGGATCACGATTTCCGTTTGGCGCCAGACAAAGGTTTCTACCCAGCCTGTAGCGAAATGGCGCGCAACCGGCGCCTGACGCCTCTGAAACGGACTAAGCCTGCGCCGCCCCCGGTCAAGCCGTGGGGCGTTCAGCTGGGATTTGGCACGTCTCAAAAAGCCGCGCGCGCCAAGATCAAATCGCAAACGGCCAGTTGCCGCGCGCAGGTAGGGCGTGAAAAGCTTGATCTTATCTACGTAAAGAACCGCGTTTCGGGCAAAAAGGGCTATTTCTTTGCGCGTATTGGACGCAACACCCGCGATGGTGCTCAAAACCTGTGCAAAAGCCTTAAGCGCCAGCGGTGTTCGTGCCTTGTTGTCCAGAACAAATAGACCCGCGAGGCATTAAACCTCGTCCGGGAAATGCTTCATGGTCAGACGGATGGGGTTAGGCGCCGCCTGCCCCAGACCGCAAATAGACGCATCAACCATTGCGGATGACAGTTCTTCCAGCAGCCCTTGATCCCACCGATCGGCCTGCATCAGCTTGACCGCTTTTTCGCACCCGACACGGCAGGGCGTGCATTGCCCGCAGCTTTCATCCTCAAAGAATCGCAGCATATTAAGGGCCGCATCCCGCGCACGGTCGTTTTGGGACAGGATGACCACAGCCGCCGAGCCGATGAAGCTGCCATGCGGTTGCAAGGTATCAAAATCAAGCGGTACGTCATTGATGCTGGCGGGCAGCAAACCAGAGGACGGCCCCCCGGGCTGGTAGGCCTTGAACGTGTGGCCTTCTGCCATTCCGCCTGCTGCCTCAATAATGTCTGTAATGGTTGAACCTGCCGGCAGCAGATACACGCCCGGCTTGGCCACGCGACCGGAAACAGAATAGCTGCGCAGCCCCTTGCGGCCGTTCTTTTCGACCGAGGACAAAACTTCCTTCCCCTCACGGCAAATGCGCGCGACCCAGTACAAAGTTTCGACGTTATGCACCAATGTAGGGCGGCCAAAGATACCGACTTGTGCCACAAAGGGCGGGCGGTGGCGCGGCATGCCACGCTTGCCCTCAATGCTTTCAATCATCGCGGATTCTTCGCCGCAAATATATGCACCGGCACCGCGGCGCAGCTCGATATAGCCGGGGTCTACGATACCCGCGTCTTCGAGTGCGGCAATCTCATGCGCAAGGATGTGCAGCACGGCAGGATATTCATCCCGCATATAGATATAGGCGCGCTCTGCCTCCACGGCCCATGCCGCGATCAACATCCCCTCAAGGAACAGATGCGGCGTCCGCTCAAGGTAGTAACGGTCTTTGAACGTGCCGGGCTCCCCCTCATCGCCATTCACGGCAAGATACCGCACACCTTCATTGGCGCGCACAAAGCCCCACTTTTTGCCCGATGGAAAACCTGCGCCGCCCTGACCACGCAATCCTGAGGCATGTATTTCTTCCTGCACGGCTTCCCAGTCACCATTCTGGCGCAGATCGGCGAGCTTCGCGTAGCCTCCGTTTGCAGCATAGGCAGCATACCCTTCATATCCGGGGATATGGGCATGGGTATGACCCGCCGCGATCGCAGCATGGACCTTTTCAGGGGTAGCGTGATCAATATGGGCATGGCCAAGCTCAAGCACCGGTGCCGTATCACAGCGCCCCATGCAGGGCGCGCGCAATACGCGAACTTCTGCCGGATCAAGGCCGTCCTCAAGAGCGGCCTTCAGCGCTTGGGCACCTGCCAGCTCACATGCCAACGAATCGCAAACACGGATGGTCAGCGCGGGTGGCGGTGTTTCGCCTTCTTTGACGACATCGAAGTGGGCGTAAAAGGTGGCGACCTCATAGACTTCGGCCATGCTCAGGCGCATTTCCTCTGCCAGCGCGCGCAGATGCGCCGCAGACAGGTGACCAAATCGGTCTTGGATGAGATGCAGGTGTTCAATCAGCAGATCACGGTCACGCGGCTCTGCTTCCAGCAGGTCACGCACCTCTTCCCATGCGGCATCATCAAGCTGGCGCCCTTTGGTGTGGCGGCGGCCCTTACCTGTGCCCGATTTCCAAACACCTTTGCCCGGCTTGTTGTTGTCTGCATCCAGCGCCATTACACATCCCCTTGCTTCTTGGGTTGGTTTAGCAAAACAGCCCCCCGCAGTTGAGGCGAAAAGCGACAGTTCAGCAGCCCTTTGCGCGGTGCGCGAGGCCGTGCCGATCCCTATAGGAAACCTGCGCCCCCTCTGGTGCCGCCTGTTGGCTTCTGTCATTACATGAACATGAGATTTTTCACCCTGATCCTTCTGTTCTCTTTGCCTGTGCCCGCATTTGCCCAATCCCTGATGAGCGCAGAGCAATTTGACGCCTACACCCGCGGCAAAACGCTTTATTACGGGAATGGCCCGGAGCCATATGGCGCAGAGATTTATCTGCCGAACCGCCGCGTGCGGTGGTCTTTTCTGGACGGTCAATGCAAGGACGGGGAATGGTATGAAGCCGACGGGTTGATCTGCTTCACGTACGATGACACGCCGGAACCGCAATGTTGGAGCTTTGAGCAAGGCACGCGCGGGTTGATCGCGCGGTTCGAGAATGATCCTGCCGTAACCCCCCTATACGAAGCCAACGAAAGCACCGAAGAGATGCTGTGTCTGGGGCCAAAGATTGGCGTGTAGCGTGACCGCGAAGCGCTGAATCGATTTGCCATTACTTTGCGGTTCAACAGTCCGCTCCGGTTATCTATTGCCCGAAAATGCTTGGCTAAGGTTTCACGGTCAGTTTGCCATCCCTGAACTGGATTTCCATCGACGTGTACTCTTGCGCGGTTTGAGCGGTCGTGATGAGCGTCTCGCCGCTGCGTACAACAGCAAAGCCCCGCTCAAGCGTTGCCTCATACCCGAGCGTAAGTCGCAGACGTTCGGCAGCGTCAATCTGGTTGCGCCACCTTTCAATCTGGCGTCGCGCGACATCTGACAGGGCTTTACCGGCGCGATCAAATCGGGCCTGTTGCAGCAACCGTTCACGGCTAAGCGCAGGTCCAAGCCGCATGGACCGGCTTGCAAGGCGTTCTTTCTCTTGGGAAATTCTGTTGCGAAGGGTCGCAGGGCGCAGACCGCCTGAAATGTCGGCAAGCCGCATCTTGCGTCGTTGCACACCCGTCATCAGGGCCGGATCAAGCCGCGCTGCCGCGCGTTCCAACCGCAGCCTAGGCGCATCCGTCAATGCTGCGGCACGTGCAAGGCGATCACCGGCGCGATCAAGGCGTTGGCGCGGGCTATCGAGCAGGCTGTCGGGGCGCGGCAAAGCACGCGCCATATCACGCAAGCGCTGGCCGCGCTGAACCAGCCCCTGACTGAGCGCGCGGCTCATTCGCGCGTGCTGTTGGTCAAGATAGGCCATCAGCTCCATCCTGACAGGAACGGCAAGCTCGGCCGCGGCGGTCGGGGTCGGGGCGCGCTTGTCCGATACGAAGTCGATCAGCGTTGTATCTGTCTCATGCCCGACAGCAGAGATCAGCGGGATATCGGAGGCGGCAGCAGCACGCACCACAGCTTCCTCGTTGAAGCCCCAAAGATCTTCGACCGAACCGCCACCACGTGCCACAATGATCAGATCTGGGCGCGGCAAAGCGCCGCCTGGCGTAAGCCGGTTAAAACCGGCAATCGCGTTGGCCACTTCGGGGGCGCATTTTGCACCCTGAACAGCGACCGGCCAGATCAGCACCTTGCGCGGAAAACGATCCCGTAAACGATGCAGGATATCGCGGATCACCGCACCCGAGGGCGATGTCACCACGCCGATTATCTCGGGCAGATAGGGCAAAGGTTTCTTGCGCGCAGGATCAAACAGCCCTTCGGCAGCAAGCGCCGCCTTGCGCTTTTCAAGGATCGCCATCAGCGCCCCCATGCCGGCAGGTTGAATATCCTCGATGATGATCTGGTATTTCGACTGACCGGGGAAGGTGGTGATGCGCCCCGTGACGATCACCTCCATCCCCTCCTCGGGTTGGGTATCCAGCTTTGACGCGACGCCCTTCCAGACGATCCCGGCCATCACGGCGCTGTCATCTTTCAGGTCCAGGTAAAGATGCCCAGACCGCGGGCGGCTTACGCGGCCGACCTCGGCGCGCAGGCGCACATGACCGAATTCATTTTCAATCACCCGTTTGATCGCTCCGGAAAGCTCTGCAACCGTATATTCCGGGCTATTGCCCTGTGCGGGGCCTTCATCTTCGCGGTCGTCAAACAGATCCATCTATCACATCCTTGTGCATGGCGCGCGTGCAGCATAAAACGCGCAGCAAGTAAGGCCAAGGGAGTGCGTGCGATGAATATTCTGATCTTGGGCAGCGGTGGTCGCGAGCACAGTCTGGCTTGGGCCGTTTTGCAGAACCCCAAATGTGACAAGCTGATCGTGGCGCCGGGCAATGCCGGTATTGCACAGATAGCAGATTGTGCAGCCATCGACATCAATGACGGCGGCACGGTCGTCGAATTCGTCGAGCGGAATAACATCGATTTCGTGATCATCGGACCGGAAGCACCGCTTGCCAATGGCGTTGCGGACCGCCTGCGGGAGGCCGGCATTCTTGTCTTCGGACCCTCCAAAGCCGCAGCAGCGCTAGAGGCATCCAAAGCCTTTACCAAAGAAATTTGCGCCGCTTGTGACGCACCTACAGCTGCCTATGGGCATTTTACCGACCTCGCTGCGGCCAAATCCTATGTTCAGGCCCAGGGCGCACCGATTGTGGTGAAGGCCGACGGACTGGCGGCAGGCAAAGGCGTAATCATTGCCGAGACCGTGGCGCAGGCCGAAGCTGCGCTGGACGATATGTTTGGCGGCCAGTTCGGTGCGGCAGGCGCCGAAGTGGTGATTGAAGAATTCATGACCGGCGAAGAGGCGTCTTTCTTCGTGCTTTGCGATGGTGAAAACGTGCTGCCCATCGGTACAGCGCAAGATCACAAGCGCGTCGGCGACGGCGACACCGGCCCGAACACAGGCGGCATGGGCGCATATTCTCCCGCACCGGTGCTGACAGACGAGATAGCCGAACGCGCATTGGCCGAGATCATCCGCCCGACCATGGCAGAGATGGCAAAGCGTGGAATACCCTATCAGGGCGTGCTTTACGCGGGTCTAATGATCGAGGACGGCAAGCCCAGGCTGGTTGAATACAACGTGCGGTTTGGTGATCCGGAATGTCAGGTTCTAATGATGCGACTGGGTGCGCAGGCATTCGATCTGATGCACGCAGCTGCCGAAGGGCGGTTGGCCGATATCAAGGTGAACTGGGCAGATGACCATGCACTGACCGTGGTAATGGCCGCAGAAGGCTATCCCGGTGACTATAAAAAGGGAACGGTTATAGGCGGGCTTGACGGTCTGGCAGAAGACAGCAGCAACATGGGTTTCCATGCAGGCACGGCAGAGCGTGACGGCGATATTGTTGCTGTGGGCGGGCGCGTTCTGAACGTCACCGCGCGGGGCAAGACGCTGGCAGAAGCGCAGGCAAATGCCTATGCTGTTGTGGATAGCATTGACTGGCCAGACGGGTTTTGCCGCCGTGATATCGGCTGGCGCGCGCTGACCTAAACGGCGCAAACACCGAATACATCAACGGTGAACCACAATCAGGAGCTTGGAGCGCCTTCGCAGATGACCGGCTCTTGGCTGATGTCTGAAATGCGCTGCACTTCTCTTGAGCTTTGGGACAGCACCAATAGTGTGCCGACATCGTTGAACGGTATCCAGCAATTGTTCGGGTCCGGCGCGTCTTCATAGACAAAGCACAGCAATGGCCCACGGATTTCGATCCGGCCATAAGTGCAGCGGCCACTCCTGTCAGCCCATACGGACAAATCGCGTCGCAAGAACTGCTCGACCCCGACTTCGCCGCCATTAATCATGCTGGTAAATGTCAACGTGCGGCCCTGAACAAGGTCTAGGAATGCGTCCGGTTTCATCTGCTCTTGCGCTTGGACTGGCAGCGCGGAAAGCCCCAGCAAACATATCAGGGCAGGCAGTTTCAGTCGCATGCCAGCGCTTTGGCAAAGCTGCGGCGGTCTTTGTGCGGACCTATATCGCGGGCTGTAAGGGTCTTTCCGTCGAATGACACCGCCATCAAACGCTGCCAGTCGGCACGCGCTACAATCATTTCAGGGGCACCGGCACACAGCCTCACTCCTCCGGCAATGTCAAGCTCTCCGATGCGGTGATTGGTCATCCCTTCTAAAGCGGCCACAGAGGTCAATTGCCCGTCGGCAAAGCGCCAGACGCGCAATGTCTTAGCCAGATGCGGTCTGTCAATATAGGCAAGTTCCACAAAACCGTCACCATCCAGATCGGCTACGGCGACAGGGGCAAGCCAGCGATTTCGCTGACCGATATAGGGTGTCGCGGCAACCAGCCCAGCACCATTGTAAATCGCCAGCCGCGCGCCTTGGGTTTGATGACTTTCGACGACTACAACCTCGCGTTGGCCATCACCGTCCACATCAACCATGCGCGGTTCGGTGTCCTCGAACACCCGATCATCGGGCAGCCGCAAAACAATGCGGTCGTCCGTTCCCTCATAGCTCAGCACAAGCGCACCGTGCTCGATCGTGTCGCCTAACACGCCGTGCGGATAGCGCATCGTCGGCTCTGCATAGGTTGCGGACAGCAATAGTGTTTGGGTTGCCTGCGCGGTTCCTGCAGCAGGCAATAGCGCAAGGAAGAGCACGCTGGCGGCCGTGATCGCACCCCGCATCAGCATGCCCCTCCCTTCTTGCGCATCAGATCTGTTTTTCCGGCATCTTGACGCGCAGACCGTCCAGCGCATCAGTGACCTTAATCTGACAGGTCAGGCGCGACTTCACGGGGTCGGGCTCATACGCGAAATCAAGCATGTCCTCTTCCATGTCGTCCTTCGCCGGAATTTTTTCGACCCACGCCTCATCCACATAGACATGGCAGGTAGAGCACGCGCAGGCGCCGCCGCAATCGGCCTCAATACCGGGGATGTTGTTATCGCGCGCGCCTTCCATGACGGTAAGGCCATTGGCGACGTCCACAACATGTTCGGTGCCATTGTGTTCTACGTAGGTAATCTTGGCCATCAAAGCTGCCCTTTTCCAGATGAATTTGCCCTTTTCTACGCAAGGCCCCGCCTGCGCGCCACCCCCTTTTACGACAAGCAATCGGGGTTCTGGGCAATTACCCTAAACCACGCTAGTATGTGACAACACAACACAGACCCAAAGGCATTGGGCAATGAAACAGGTTTACTACCGCCACACCGCAATACGCTTCGCTGCTCTTTTGGGCATGCTCATGCTGTCTGCTTGCCTGCAAAGCCAGACCGTTTCCGAAAGCGGTACGATCCTTGGCAATGGATTGGCACCTCCGGACGCACCGCCCGGCACATGCTGGGGCAAAATCCCCACACCGGCAGTGATCGAGACTGTAACGGAACAGGTCCTTGTGACGCCTGCCAAGATGAACCCAGACGGCACGATTGCAACTTTGCCTGTCTACCGTGAAGAAAGCCGTCAACAGATCGTAACCCCGCGCACTGACCGCTGGTTCGAAATCCCCTGCCCGCCGGCATTTACTGTCGAATTTGTTTCAACCCTGCAACGCGCGCTACAAGCGCGCGGTTTGTATAGCGGTGAGGTCAACGGGAACATGGATGATGCAACGCGGCGCGCGGTACTGTCAGTGCAGACAGCGCGCGGGCTGCCCAGTGACGTATTGTCAATCGAAACCGCAAGAGAGTTGGGTATCGTCGCAGTACAACGCAAGCCTTGAGGCTGCTCCAAGCACTCAAGAAACCAACACATTATTGATGGCTCTAAAATTAAAAGGCGCCCGATTTAATTCGGGCGCCTTTTGCCTTTTCAGGTCAGGCTTTCAAAGCTGACAGGATATCGTCCGGCTTGATCGGCAAATGACGCATACGAGCGCCAACTGCGTTGTAGATCGCATTTGCAATCGCCGGTGCAATGACTGTCGTACCCGGTTCACCCAGACCCACAGGGACTTCGGTGCTCTCGACGAACGAGATTTCCATCTCTGGAGTGTCGATCATGCGCAGAGGTGTATAGGTCCCCAGATTGCGATCCTCTACATTGCCGTCTTCGATCTTTGTGCCTTCATAAAGTGCCATGGAGAGCCCCCAAAGGGCCGCCCCTTCGCACTGTGCAAGCGCACTATCGGGATCAACAACTGTGCCGCAGTCAAAAGCGAGCCACATCTTTTGTACGTCAAGTTCACCGGTCTCGCGGTCGACATGCAGCTGTACGGCACCAGCAGTCCAGGTCGGCATGCTGCGCGATTGACCAAAGGTGGTTGCGATACCAATGGCCGTATCAGCAGGCAGATCGCTGCTGCCATAGCCCGACATCTTGGCGACCTTTTCCAACACTGCGGCCTGACGCGATGCGCCCCCGACTGCATTCGGGGCGGAACCCGCGTTGTAGCCCTCGGCCTTGAGGTGCTGCAGGCGGAACTCAAGCGGGTCAACGCCCGCTTTTTGCGCGGCCTCATCCATAAAGCTTTCTACCGCAAAGTTGGTCCAGCCCGGCCCTACCGACCGCAACCAGCCCGGACGAAACGTCTTGTTGGCAAGATCATTGGAGATTGCGCGAACCTGATGTGCACCAACGGTGTACCAGTGATCGGCACCGTCAATCGCGAAGGGGTCATAAGGCTCTCCGTTCACACCTTTGGGCATGAACGACGGAACCATAACACCTGTGGGCCAGCCGGCGGCCGCGTGATGCTCCATCCCGACGACCTTGTTATCTCCGTCGAATGCCATCCGCAGTTTTTGCACACTGGGGGACCGTGGGCTGTCAAACTTGGCGTCGTCTTCACGCATGAAAACAAGCTTGACCGGCTTGCCACCCAACGCCTTTGAGGTCAGAGCAGCAGGAATGGTATAGTCGCCATTCAAACGACGGCCAAAGCCACCGCCCAACATATAGGTGCGCATAACGATCTTATCCGCAGGTGCTTCTAGCGCAGCAGACAAAGTTGGCATGATCAGTGACTGCCACTGGTTGCCAGTGTGGATTTCCCAAATACCGTCTTCGTTCTGGAAGACAGTCGCGTTTACCGGCTCAAGCTGAAAATGCAAAACCGTCTGCGTGACATATTCTGCTTCGAGCACATCCGCCGCAGTATCGAAAGCGGCTGCCGTATCAGGCGTTTCTGTCGCCAGAATGCCCCCGGATGCGCCGTCTGCGATCAGCTCGCGTGAACGGGCGTTGATATCTACTTCCGTCACGGCCGCTGTATCGCCTGCGTTCCAGGTCACATCTACCGCTTCGGATGCCCATTTTGCAGCCATCAGCGATGTACCCAGAACAACAACCCAGCCAGGCACCGTCCCTGATGGATCTTCCAGCGCCAGTGTTTGCAGATATCCTTTCACGCCTTTCGCGCCACTGTCATCAATGGACGCAACCGATGAGCCGAGGCGCGTTGGCGGGATCATCGGAACGGCGTAAACCATCCCGTCAACCTTGGCATCCAATCCGTAGATTGCTTTGCCGTTTGTCTTGTTCTCGATATCAAGAGCGGTCACATCCTTACCAACCAGACGCAGCTCCGAATGTGGCTTGAGCGGCAATGCTTTCAGCTCATCCTCGGTAAAGCTGCGCTCTAGTCCGGCGCTGACAAGCTCTGCATACGTGATTGTGTTTGTGCCATCGGTCACGGTGCCGTCCCGCGCTGTGCAGGTTGCAGCATCCACGCCCCACTGGGCAGCAGCGGCTTCGATCAGTGCCGTGCGGCCCGCAGCGCCTGCCTGACGGTAGACCGGCCAGCTTTGCCAGACCGACCAGCTTCCGCCAGTGACCATGGTGCCCCATTTTTCGGCCGTGTCCACGTGGGTGATCGAAACGTCTTCCCATGCGACTTCCAGCTCATCTGCAAGGATGCGGGCGATGGCCGTCCCAACGTGTTGGCCCATCTCGGCACGGATGATGTTGACGTTGACGCGTCCGTCACTGTCGATCCAATACCATAATGTCGGCTCGAATGTTTCGCCGTTGCTTGAAACAGGAACGCCGTCTGCGGCGGCGGGATCCATCGCGGCGCTGGATGTACGCGGAAAACCGAAAGCCACACCAGCGGCTGTCATCGAGACAAGAAATCCGCGGCGGTTCATTTCGGCAGGCTTATCGGAGCCGGTGAGGCGTGTAAGCAATTTGTTACCCATTGTCTTGTGCTCCGTTCATAGCGGTGGCCGCGTCGCGCACAGCTTGGCGAATGCGGGGATAGGTCATGCAGCGGCACAGGTTGCCAGTCATTACCGCGTCAATATCGTCATCGGTTGGTTCAGGAATATCCTGCAAAAGCGAGGCCGCCTGCATGATCTGCCCTGACTGACAGTACCCACACTGTGGAACGCGCAGATTGCGCCACGCTTCCTGAACGGGATGGTTTGCCTCTGCATCAAGGCCTTCGATTGTTGTGATTTCAGTGTCTGCAACGGCAGAAAGTGGTGTGATGCACGACCGTGTCGCACGGCCGCCGACATGAACTGTGCAGGCCCCGCACATCCCGATCCCGCAACCGAACTTTGTGCCCGTCAGACCGATCTCATCACGGATGGCCCACAGAAGCGGCGTATCCGGATCTGCATCGACGCTTACACTGCGCCCGTTAATCTCAAATTTTATCATGGTTTTTTCCTTCGGTATTAGTGCGTCTTTGGACCGTTTTCACGGATATCGGCTACTGTGGCGGTAAGTTCGGGCCACGCAGGACGGTTCGCCCGCTTGTCGCGCAGATAGGCGGAGACGGCTGCAACCTGCTCATCGTCAAGCGCGTTGCGGAAACCCGGCATCACGACACCCGACATGCCTTCTGGCCCGTTGACCCCATCCAGAATTACGTGGATCAGGTTGTTGGGTGTCTCAAGATTGGTAACAGAGTTAATGCCCAGATCAGGGCGACCCTGCATGATCTGCTCCGCATTGTAATGGCACGAGGCGCAGGCTGTTGTGTACAGGCGTTCTCCCAGCTCGCGGCGATATTGCGGATCTGGCCGGTTGTTACGCAGGCTGGCCAGCACCACTTCGCTTTGGGCGGGATCATCGTCTGTCGCGCCAACTTGATCCGCCAGATAAATCGCAAGTGAGTCGATGTCGCTTTCGGGGAGATCACGTACACCCTCATGCACAACCGGCCCCATCGGGCCTGCGGCGATGCCATGATAGCTGGTGACACCTTCCATCAGATACGATTTGAATTCCGACGCAGTCCAAGCCACGGAAGACGGATTCGCCGCTGTAAGCGCAGGCGCAATCCAGCGATCAATCTCGGCTCCGGCGTATTGCTCTGATTGCTTTTCAGCGCCTACAGCGTTGCGCGGCGTGTGGCACGCGCCACAGTGTGTCAAACCCTCAGCCAGATACGCCCCGCGGTTCCATTCTTCTGAATGGTCCTCATCGGCCTCATAGCGGCCTTGATCCACAAACAGCATCTTCCAGCCAGCCTGAAGAATTCGCTGATTAAGCGGGAATGGCAGCTCGTTCTCTTTCTGGACGGTTTTGACAGGCTCAACCTCTGTCATGATGTAGGCATAGATCGCGTCCACATCTTCGTCGGTCATTTTGGTGAAATGGTCGTAAGGAAATGCCGGAAACAAATGGCGGCCTTCACGGTCCACGCCTTCGTGCATGGCACGGCGGAACGCTTCTTTTGAATAGGTGCCGATGCCGGTTTCAACATCAGGTGTCAGGTTGGTAGAGTATAGCGTACCGAACCCCGTCTCCATGGCGTAATTGCCGGCATACGGCTCTCCGTCGGCGGCGGTATGGCAGGTTGCACAATATCCCGCAGAAACAAGCACACGCCCTTTTTCAACTTCCTCAGGGGTAAACTCAGCCAGCTGCGCAGTCGTGATCGGATCGATAGGGGATTTGTAGGCATAAAGACCGAAACCAACTGCGCCGCCTACCACTACAGCAAGCCCTCCTAGGATGAGATTTCTTGCCATGTGCCAGTTTCCTTCGGTCTTTAATGCCTGTGGGCGCGCGACCACAAAGACGGTGTTAGTGTGGCAAAACAACAAACCAGCAATCGATCCGTTCCATAGATCGTAAAATAAATCAGAAGTTTCCCTGGCGCTGCCAGAAAGCTGGACGGTCCAGTATGACGCAAGCCCGGTGGGATCACTGCATGTCCTTGCCCCAAAACGCAAAAGGCGCCCATGAAGGGCGCCTCAAGCATTAAGGGCTCGACAGATTATTCTTCGTCGAGCGTCAGTGCGACAAAGCGGGGATCACCTGCACGGCGCACAAGGATCAACAACGATTTGCGCCCTGCTTCGCGTGCGGCATCAATGCGCGCATTCAAATCATCAATGGTTTTGATCTCCTGCTGGCCCGCTTCGGTGATGATATCCCCAGCCCGCAAGCCTTTTTCAAACGCTTCGGAGCCTTCCTCGACCTCGGTCACAGCCAACCCTTCCATGTCATCCCCAGCACCAAGTTCTTGACGAATCTCCGGTGTCAGTGGTGTCACGGTCAGACCCAGCATCGACGTTACCATCGGTGCTTCTGAGCTTTCAGGCTCATCTTCAGCTGCAGGCTCTTCGTCGCTGTTGGCATCCTCGCGGCGACCAAGAACCACGGCTATTGTCTGGCTTTTTCCTTCGCGCATAACTGTGACGCGCACAGTTGCGCCAACCGGGCTGTTACCCACCTGACGCACGAGGCCGCGGGTATCGCCGACCTCAACCCCGTCGAAGGACAGGATGACATCGCCAGTCTTAAGACCGGCCACTTTTGCAGGGCCTTCGGGAACGTCTGTGATCAGAGCGCCGGTTGCCGACTTGAGGCCCATCGCATCGGCGACGTCCTGCGTCACATCCTGAATGCGTACACCCAGCCAGCCGCGGCGCGTTTCGCCGAATTCCTTCAGCTGGTCGACAACGCGCGTCACAACATTGGACGCCATGGAAAAGCCGATCCCGATGGAACCGCCGTTCGGCGACAGGATTGCCGTATTCACGCCGATCACAGAGCCGTCCATGTTGAACAAAGGACCACCCGAGTTACCACGGTTGATCGCAGCATCGGTCTGGATATAGTCGTCATAGGTACCGGACAAGGCGCGGTTGCGCGCGCTGACAATGCCCGCCGATACAGAAAAGCCCTGCCCCAGCGGATTACCCATGGCGATAACCCAGTCGCCCACACGGGCCGCGTCGCTATCGCCAAAGCTAACAAAAGGAAGCGGGCGGTCTGCTTCGACCTTCAAGAGAGCGATGTCCGTATTCGGATCGGTGCCGATCACTTTGGCGATCAGCTCAGCCCCTGAAAAGAATTCGATTGTGATTTCGTCGGCCCCGTCAATCACGTGGTTATTTGTGACCACATAACCATCTTCGGAAATGACGAAACCAGACCCCAACGCAGAGGACCGGCGCGGTGCGGGCGCCTCGCCGTCGCCGTCGCCGCGATTGCGGTCTTGGAATTCACGAAAGAAGTCTTCGAACGGCGACCCTTCGGGAACGATACCACGCGGGCCAGTGCGGCCTTCCACCAAAGTGGAAGTGGTGATGTTGACGACCGACGGGCTGATCTTCTCTGCCAGCGGAGCCAGACTTTCTGGTTTGGCCAGTGCCATGACGGTTTGCGCCACCACCATCGTAAGCGCCATCAGCGCAATGATCGTTGCGCGCAGGGCTGGTGAAGGTGCGTTGGCTTTTGTCCGAGCGACCGCTTTGGGCTGCATATATCGTCTCCTGATCGAAAACTGACCCTCTTCGGGGCGATTTTACTTACCGGCAGAGTGCATGGTGACTGCACCAACCGCAATATGAAAGATGTGCCTTCGCGTTCTGATTTCAAGCATTGCTGACAATGCTGTGACGGGCGCAGGCGGTGATTTGAAATTCCGGCACCATAGGATCTCTCATATGCTATAAGAAACAAGACTCACCCGATCAAAAGAAAGCATCCCAGCATGAGCCATGTTCTACGTCGTAGTCTCACAGCCGTACAGCCAAGCATTGTCGGCGGCGAAGGCGCCTATCTGATTGACGACGAAGGCAAACGTTACCTAGATGCTTGTGGAGGGGCTGCTGTCTCTTCTCTGGGCCATGACAACGCAGCCGTGCGCAAGGCGATCTGCGATCAGGTCAACACGCTCGCATTCGCACATACCGGCCTGTTTACAAACCAATGGGCCGAGGAATTGTCGGATTTCCTGGTCGCTCATGCCCCTGCGGGAACAGGAGAAGGGCGCGTGATGTATCTGGGCAGTGGTTCGGAGGCGATGGAGGCAGCACTTAAGCTTGCCCGTCAGTATCACGTGGAGCGTGGGGAAACAGGCCGTGCCCATATCATCGCACGCGCGCCCTCTTATCACGGCAACACGCTTGGCGCGCTGGCCGTGAGCGGACATGCAGGCCGCCGCGCGCCCTTCGCGCCGTTGTTGATCGAGACACAGCACATTGACGCGACATACAATTACCGTCTGCAGCTTGACGGCGAAAGCGACACCGATTTCGGTTTACGGATGGCCAACCAGCTTGAAGCAAAGATTCAGGAATTGGGTCCGCAAACCGTCTGTGCGTTTGTCGCAGAACCTGTTGTGGGGGCCTCTTTGGGAACACAGCCAGCGCCCGCCGGCTATTTCAAGCGCATCCGCGAAATTTGCGACACCTACGGCGTGCTTTATATTGCGGATGAAGTGATGTGTGGCATGGGCCGTACCGGCACGCTTTTCGCGCTGGAGCAGGAAGGCATTTGCGCCGACATTACGACGATGGCCAAAGGGCTGGGTGCAGGATATCAGCCCATTGCCGCTGTGATGGCCTCTCAAAAAGTCTGCGATGCGATCATCGCGGGTTCGGGCAAACTTTGGAATGGTCACACCTACATGAGCCACGCTGTCGCGACAGCCGGTGCGATGGCTGTCATGCGCGAAATCGAAACCCATGATCTGTTGGGGGCGGTCCGCAGGCTTGGCTCACAGCTTGAGGCCAGTCTGCGCGCACGACTGGGCCAGCATGCGCATGTCGGCGATATTCGCGGGCGCGGATTATTCTGGACCACCGAGCTGGTAGCAGATCGCGCCACCAAAGCGCCGTTTGACGTGAGCCGCAATATTGCAGGCAAGGTGCAGCAAGCGGCCATGGAGGCGGGCATGATTTGCTACCCAGCCCAGGGCTGTGCCGATGGCACGGCTGGCGATCACGTGTTGTTGGCACCATGTTTCACATCAACGCCAGAAGAAATCGACATCATCGTAGACAAACTGGCAAATGCGATCGATCTGGTAACGGGCTGAACTGCATCGTCGTTAGACGCGGACCAAGGCCCGCGATATTTGCCCACCTTCGTGGCACTAAAAAAGGGGCCGAATTTTCATGCGGCCCCTTTCATAAACTAGACACGCCTGAGCGATTTAGCGCGATTCACCCTCGTCCGAGCGTGAACCCTGATCCGACCGCAGGTAGTTGAAGAATTCGCTATCGGGTGACAGCACCATGGTGGAGTTGTCGCCTTTCAGCGATTCCTCATAGGCTGCCAACGAGCGATAGAATTCAAAGAACTCCGGGTCTTTGGAATAGGCTTCCGCAAAGATGCGGTTACGCTCGGCGTCTGCCTCACCTTCGATGATACGCGCATCGCGGCGTGCTTCCGAGATGATCTCTTCGAAAGTACGGTCTGCAAGGGCCGTCACACGCTGCGCAGCTTCGCGACCACGGGCGCGTTCGTCTGTCGCTTCGCGTTCCCGCTCGGCGATCATCCGTTGCAGCGTCGCGTCAAAGTTCTGCTCCGGCAGGTTGGTCTGGCGCAAACGCACGTCCACCACCTTGAGGCCCAGCGCATTCGCACGTGCGTCAGAACGAACGCGGATCTGGTCCATAAGTGCGGAACGCTCTGGCGACAGGATCGTGTTCGACGTCACACCCTGACTACCAAGCACCGCACGGATCTGGGATTCCAGAATACCGCTCAGATCGTTTGCCGCACGGGTTTCACCACCAGAACCAACAGCCTGACGATACTGAACCACATCATCAATGCGGTAGAGCACAAAAGCGTCAATCTCCAGACGACGGTCATCGGCAGGCGTGACTTCGATCACAGGGGTTTCCAACGTCAGGATACGGTCCTCAAAGCGCACGACCTCATCGATCATGGGGACTTTGAAGCCCAGACCGGGGTCGGTGATGACCTGTTTGATCTGGCCAAAGCGCAGCACAAGCGCCTTTTCACGCTCATCAACCACAAAGAT
>Ga0209345_10003139_pt1 | contig 17267 bp, 6 predicted proteins | sample Cruoilmetagenom7_FD_187294 | JGI IMG/M metagenome (GOLD analysis project Ga0209345, IMG submission 187294) | Oil polluted marine microbial communities from Coal Oil Point, Santa Barbara, California, USA - Sample 7 (SPAdes) (version 2) | ecosystem: Environmental > Aquatic > Marine > Oil seeps ...
TCATGGATTTTCCTTCCTTGGGGTCAGCAGGGCTCTCCAGAAATTCTGCTGATTTGCGAGTTTTTTCGATGTAGGTTGTTGCCGGTTTCCCTGTTCTGCTGTCTTTATTGCTGTTCGTCGCTGTTCGTCGCTGTTCGGCTCTGTTCGGAAAGAGTTTTGGCCTTCTTCGCGGTCTTTTGCAAATTGTCGAGTACCGGTGATTATTTTTGTCGAAAAGCTGTGTATGGATAGGAGATGTTCCCCTGACACTTCTTTTCAGTACGATGGCCGGATTGTCGGATGGGTTGGGATTGTGGGAAAGCGCGGGGTAGGCCGAGCAGTTCTCGAGACGAAACTGAAAGCGGTCTCCGCATGGGCGTATCTTGTGGGAGGGAAGCAGCAGCAAGGCTCCGGACAACGCAGCATCTGGCACATGGTGATTGGCGGGCAAGGGAGCATGATTTCGCAAGTGTGCCGTGTGAAGAACTCAAGTGTTGCCTCACAAGCCGAGCAGCAGTTTATTGAGGTCGCCCTTGCGGGGCCCTGTATCTTTTCTGGTTTTTTGCAAGGTTTTTTGCAAGGTTGCGCGCCGGCGGGAATGCGGCGGTCTGCCCATTCTGTAAGTATCTATTCAGATACCTACATGGAGGCAAGGTGCCCAGAATCGAGGGCGGGCGAAAGGGCGATCGTCCGGAACGCGTAGGTTGAGGCGCTCAGCTTGTGCTACTGCAGTTTCAAGTGGCATGCGCCCGACTGCAATGCGTATGGCTTCTTTGAGTTCTGGACTTTCCTGAATGAGCGTGGCGAGTTCTTGCGCAGTGATCTGGGAGAGCTTTCGTTGGGCATAGCGAAGAGCGCTTGCCGGAGTCTGTGCAGGAATTTCCGGAACGGGCGCATTTTCCGGAAGAGAATCAGAGGATGAGGACGAAGATGACTTCTCCGTTTGTGAAGTTTGCGGTGCGGAAACTTCTGATTCCAGGCTGTTCTCCTGGTTGGCGCTGGGTTCTTTTTCTGGGGATATTTTGTTTGTGTGATAGAGGTAGAACCAGCGCATAAACAGCAAAGTAGAGATGTCGTCAACAGGCCAGAGAGAAGTAGTGATTCCAGGGACGCCTGTTTCCAACATACTTGCGGAGAAGAGAAACGGATCGCAGGAGGGAATCGAGCAGCCTGGCTGTGCGCTTTTCCAGGCGGAGGTCACCACGAGACGGGCGTTTGCGAAGGGCCGGTCCATGAGAAGGTCTTGCGCGGTAAGAGAGTCTGCATGTGCAAGATCTATACCTGACGCGAGCGGGGTGTCACTGTGGAGGGTGCCGGGACAGGCCAGGTGGATATGTGACGCGTTTTTGGCAGCATCGTACAGTGCATTTTTTGTGACGCTTGCTTCGGTGAGAAGCTGATCAGGGGTGGTGCTCTCTGTGCGAGAGGCAACTTCTTGAAGTTCTGCCTTGGTGAAAAAAGATGGCGATGAACTGGGAAAGGGGCTCGCTGCCCCCGCGAGGAGCAGGGGACGTTCGGGTAGTTGTGCGAGGCGTGCCCGTGCTGCGTTGAGGCTGCGTGCCGATGGTATGTAGGAGATCTCGAATTCGTCGAGCAGGCAGCAGGTATTGCCTTCCCCGTCTGTATAGGGGGCTGCGTGTAAGGGAAGAAAACCGAGTTTCCCGCATGGCACGATCACGGCCGCCTTTGCGCCGAGGGCGCGAAGCCGTGTGGCCAAGGGACCCGCAAAGGAGGAGCCGAGAAGGGGGAGAAGCTGGTCAAGCGCGCGATCGATGTTGTCGGTTTCTTGTGTCTGGAGAGTTTGCCGGTTCGTGCCGGCTTCTTTGTCCATAGGGAACGCGTTTTCCAAGCTTTTGCTTGTCAATGTTTCTTGGAGATTGTGGGGGGGTGTCAGTCTTTCGACTTCTGGAGAGTCGAGGCTTGTCTCGCGGTGTGCGAGAAAAATCATGCTGTCCCGGTCAGTCAAAGCAAGATAAACGAGAGGATGGTGAGGGAGGATGGCCAGGTTACAGTCTGGGAAAACGGGGGGCTTGAGAAAATTCTCGAGGCCGTTGATTTGTCTGACATTTTCGACAGCGACCATGAGCTCGGCATGGGCTTTTTTACTTTTTTCCTCTCGCGTGCGACGCTTTTCGTGGTCTGGGACAGGGGTACTGTCCTCCTCTGCCGGGAGTGTTGCCGGTGTCTGTTGCTCTTGTAACTGTCGCAGCTTGTGTTGGGCTTGTGTGTATGCGTGGAAAATTTGGGGATTGGCCTGGGATGCTTTGGCGAGGTCGTCTGCATCTTGTCCGAGGGAGGAACGAGTCGCGTGGATGCGGCCTTTTTCTAATAAGAGCATGCTGTGCGTGGGGCTGTTTTCCTCTGTATGAAGAAGAGAAAGGGCATGGTGCACATAGTCTGATTCGGTTGGGCCGGCCGATCTCTGCGCGTCGAGGGACATCAGATAAGCGATGTGTCCAGCAACCTCTATCTGTTCGTGTCCGTATTGCGCAGATTCCCAGTCTTCAATTTCCTCTGCAATTTCTGTGAGCTTGCGTGCCGTTTCGAGGCAAGTGTGGGGAAAACTGTGTGGTGAGCGGACACTGAGTGCCAGGGTGTAGTGTTGCACAGCTTGTGCGAGGTTTTCTGGGTGCGCGCCTTCTTCACGCCGGCTGTACAACAGGCCGAGACCATGCCGGCTGTTTGCCCACTGCACGGGAAAACTGTCTTGTGTCCAGATCTCAAGGGTGTTCTTCCAGTGACGAATGGCGGTGTTCGTGTTTTCTGCCTGTTTTCCGCGCAAACGGTCTGTGTAGACGGCACCAAGACCGGCCTGTACATTGGCCCATTCGTGGGGGTTCGTGCGATCGTTCCAAATCGTAAGGGCGTGGTTGTAATGGTGGATCGTGATTTCGAGGTTTTCCGCCGAGTTGTCGGCTTTTTTTAGCCTGTAGGCAGTGGCGAGATTGTGCTGAGTGGTTGCCCATTGATACGGGGATGTTTCTCGTGTCCAAATGTGAAGCGCAGCGTTGTAATAACTGATGGCAGTTTCGATATTGCCGGCCTGGTTACTGCGGATACGCCGAAGGTACGCGGATCCGATATCGTGTTGTACGGTTGCCCATTGGTGGGGGGAGGTTTCTGGAGTCCAGACAGTGAGGGCTTGGTTGTAGTGATGGATCCCGGTTTCGATATTGTCGGCCTGATTGTCCTGAAGATAATCGAGGCAAACTGTGCCGATATCGTGTTGAGTGGTTGCCCATTGGTGGGGGAATGCCTCTGGAGTCCAGACGGTAAGAGCTTGTTCTAAATGCTGGATAGCGAGTGCGAGGTTGTGGGTTTTCTCGCCATGCACGCGTAACTGATATGTCGTGCCGAGGTTGTGTTGTGTGGTTGCCCATTGGTGGGGGGAGGTTTCCGGAGTCCAGACAGTGAGGGCTTGGTTGTAGTGATGGATCCCGGTTTCGATATTGTCTGCCCAGCTTTCATCTTTCTGTTCTTTGTAGGCGGTGCCGAGGTTGTGCTGGGTAGTCGCCCAGTGTTGGGGGGTTGCACTGCGTGTCCAGACAGTGAGTGCGTTTTTTTGATATTGCATTGCCATTGCAATATTATCTGCCTGTTGACCACGAATGCGGGTGATGTAGGTTGCTCCTAGATTGTTTTGTGTTGTGGCCCAGTAATAGGGAGAAGTTTCTCGTGTCCAGATGGTGAGGGCGCGATTGTAATGGTGGATCGCTTGTTCGATGTTGTCAGCTTTGTGGCCGGCGTCACGCTTTCTATAGGTCGTGCCGAGGTTGTGCTGGCTTGTGGCCCATTGTTGTGGGGCAGTTTCGGGAGTCCAGACGGCCAGAGTGTTGGTGTAGCACTTGATGGCGGTTTCGATATTCTCGGAATGGTTGTGCGATCTTCGTCCCATATAGGCATTTCCCAGGTTTTGTTGGGAAGTGGCCCAGTTGGAAGGATCGCTGGAAAAGGTCCAGACAGTAAGAGCATCGCAATAGCAGGTAATGGCGGTCTCGATATTTTGATCTCGGTTGCCTTGCGAGCGTTCCGCGTAAAGTATGCCGAGGTTGTGTTGGGCTGTGGCCCAGTTTGTGGGGTTGGAGTCTCGTGTCCAGATGCTCAGGGTATTCGCATAGGACTCGAGGGCAGCCTCGCTGTCCTCGATGTTGCCCCCGTTGCTGCGTTTTTTGTAGGCATTGCCGAGGCTGTACTGGACGGCGGCCCACTCTTGGGGAGCGGTTTCGTATGTCCAGACTGAGAGGGCTTGTGCGAAATACACGATAGCCGTCTCGATATTGTCAGAGGGGTCTCCCTCATGACGGTCAAGATACGCGTTCCCGAGATGATGTTGTAGTCCTGCCCATTCCCGGGGCGTTTCCTGTTGTGTCCAGGTATCGAGCACCCGGGAATAGTGCTGGAGGGCTTTTTCGACGTTTTTTGCCTGGTCTTCTGGATGTTGTAGATAGCTGTGCGCGAGTTCCGTGCGTAGCACTGCCTCGAGTGTGGTGTTGCTGTTCGGTGGGAGTAGGTCGAGGGCGTGCCGGCAAAAGAGCGCTCGCCGTTCCATATCGGCGGGAGTAGTGAGTGAACGGATCTTTTGCAGGAGCGCCTGAATGCTTTCTTCGGGAGCCGGGTTTACTTGCCTGCTCATCCTTTGAGTCCTTCGAGTTGGTTGTTCTGCTGGGGGAGAACAGCGAGTCGTGGTGTGTGAAGTTGGCACCGGCTTTGCCGGAAATAGGAGAGCCTTGTTGTCCGCAATAATAAGGTTATGTTGCTGTACGTCATGGTGAGGCTTGCTGTTTGCGGAATGATGTCTATTGTGTGGTGTTATGGATTTTGGGGTCAATCGGGAGCAGGCGCTACCGACGGCAAAGGGGTGTACTGTCGCTTTTGCGGAGTTGTTGGGGTTGGCCTGGCGACCGGAAGAAAGGTTGTACAGGCAGTATTGTTCTGATCGGGCGTGATGAGGGTTTCGGGAAGTTTTGGGGTAGAATAAGAAGAAGGCGCCTCTGTAGGTTCGGCTGGTGGTAAGCCGTGGATTGTGTGCTGCGAAGCGGAACTGTCATTTTCGTTGGGGTAGGGAAGCATATGAGCAGGCCAAACTCGGTGTGGGATTTTGTCTTCCTGGTAAGGCGTTGTGATGGGCTCGTAGACCGGAGGGAGGTCTTGTGGGGAAAAGTCGTGAGAGTACACCGTGTTTTCGGTGCCTTCTGGTGAGAGCAACCTCATTCCTGGTGCAGGCAAAAAGGAGTTTGTCTGGTTTGGATCTTGTGGAGGCGGGGGGAGCATTGGGTCGGTGTTTCCCGTTGTGTGGCGGGGAGAGGAACTGCCGGGAAGAACAGAGGAATACGACATACTGTTCTTGTGTGGAGAATACAGCGCATTGGGGTGATAGGGGGTTGTGTGTGCGGCCAATTTTCTTGAGATATTCGTGTTGGGCAGGTGGGGTGTTGCGCGGTCTACTGCAGGCAGGATCTTGGGGGCAGAGTTCAGATCGGATGTCAAAGAGGCTGCCGGAGCTGCGGGAGACTTTTGCGGAAAAAAAGAATGAACCCTCTTCTGGGAAGTAAATGCGGACGGATTGCTGTTGTTGGGATTTGTGTGATCGTAAGACCTGATGGAGGGCACTTGCCCTGCTGTCATGTTTGTGGTGTGCGGACATGATGGATTGAGATGAGGGAACATCATGGCCAGAGGGTGCCTGAGATGAGAGCGAAGTTGTTGGAGTCGCGTTTTCCACACTGTCTTTTGTGAGGGTTTTTTGTGCGACAGATTTGCTTGCCTGGTCATTTTCCCACCCTTGGAAGTTGTGCACTTGTTGTGCATCATGTGCCTGTAAGAAAGGAAAGCGACGTCTCGTCTTGAGACGATGCTTTCCCCCATTGATAGTTCGCTTATGTTCTTTAACTTTTCGGACCCACCCGAGCAGATTGTCAGGAACTGAGGAATATATTTAGTTAATCAGATAATAGGCTGTTATGGGGGAGTGTGTAGTCTCTGTCTGTTTTATGAGGCTGTGTCGTCGCAATATTGACAGTCAAAAGGAGTAGGGAACTGCTTTCTTTTGTGGTTGAGGAAGCGGGAAGAGAAACCCTCGAGAAGTCATTGGCGACCACTTTCCGGATTTTTTACGCTGCTTGTGATTCTTTTTGATAATGAGAGCGTAGGGAATGTGCGAAGAGGGAGTGGGCTGAGAACTCGAAGGAAATTTGAGTGGAACTCGAAGGAAACTTGAGCGGAACTCGAAGGAAACGGGAAGGGAAAAGGCTGGTGTTGTTTGTGGTAATCGAGTCTTTTTTGTGAAAAGTGTGTTAAGTAAGAGGGGTGTTCTGGGGGGGGTATTCTGTAGGAAAGGTCGGGTGTGTCGATGTCTGTGCAGCGGGCAGTTTTTTTCTGGGTTGGGTTTGTCTGCTGCTGCGTTTCTGTTTTGTTTGGAACGAGAAAGAGGAAATGTGGCCTGATCGAGAGAGAGCGCGGTGTGAAAATGTGTAAGGAAGCTTGTTGTTTAAACTTCTTTTTGTCGTAAATATCCTATGACCTTGAGTGAAAGTCCCTGTTTGAATGTGATGTTTTCAGACAAGAGGAAGTGTGAGACTTGCATATGACCGGTTTCACGAAGCGCTAAATTCTACCTGTACAAGTACTATTGTTTTTGTTTTCTTTTGATGACCGCGTGTTTTCCTGAAAGAGAATACGCGTTGCATGTGTGGGTATTGCTTGTGCATATGAAGTTGATGTGTGCAAGGTCATCTGATTTTTTGTGTTGTGGGAGTAGCGAGCATGATCGAAGTGATGGTCACCGGGCTAATTGGGGTGCGGGCTGACGGACACGAATTGGAACGGCTGGGACGCACGGAGCGCTTTCTTGTCGCAGCCCTTGCGCTGAGTATTCCGCGTCACGAAGTCACGATGCAGGATCTCCAGGAAGCCTTGCGGATGGACTCGCGCATTATTTCTCAGGCGATTTCTCGGTTGAATAGGAAATGCCGGGAAGCTTGTGGGGCAAAACTTATTCGTTCTGGTCCATCATATGGCTTTTCAGAAATGGTGGTTGTTGACGCTGATCTGTTTGAGGACCACTACAAAGCAGGGCAGCAGACAGCTTCACATGGGAACGCACTGCAAGCCCTGGAAGAGTTTGCCTCTGCTGATGTGGTTTGGTCGGCGGGGGATGCGACGAGCCTGGACTTATCCCGTCTTCTTACTGACGAGAAGAATCTTGCGACTTTCTTGTTCGAGCGGATGGAGCGCCGTCTTGAGGATTTGCTCCGGACACGTCGTGCCTTTCTCCAGCATGCTGCCCAAGTATGGCTTGGGATGGGAAGAAATGCGCCGCTGGAGTTTGGCAGCCGTTTTGCGGGCTGGTGCCATGAGGTGCCCGATGCAGCAAGACTGCAGTTTGTCAATATTATCTACTTGTTGCGTGTGGGACTTCCCGGAGTTGCCTGGGACGCGTTGCACGCCTGGAAGCAAGATTGGGCAGCAAGAAAACTGTCGGTGGAACAAGGAGCATATCATGTTCGCTTATACACTTGGGCGCATGAAGCTGTGCAATGGTATGCAGATCGCAGAATCCAAAATTTTACGGAGAACCCGGAAGATCCGGCCCGTTATATCCCATTAGCGGAATTCTACGAGCGGGGTGACCGACGACCACCGGCCTTGGTCGGCAGACAACGAGCTCTTGCACAGGGACAGCGATTTCTTGATGGTGTGCGTCGTGGGCAGGGCGGATTACTTCTTATCACCGGAGTCGCGGGAGTGGGGAAGACGGTTTTCACGGAATCGCTTTGCCCTGATGCGAGAGCGAGAGGCATTGATCTTTGGGGCATGGTCGATATTGCTGAAGGTCTTGCCGGATATGACGTGTGGCATCGGATTTTTCGTCCGGTGTGGGAACAAGCACTTTTTCAGGCAGATGTGCAGCCTTCTTTGGTAGAGCGTGCTCCTGCCATTCGCGGCTTTTTACTCGGCGACAAAGACCATGTCGCATATCGTGGGGATACTGATTCCGCTCTTGCTGAGCAGGTTTCTGTCACGACAGGACGCCAACTTGCACGAGACCTCTTTCCTCTTGTTGAGTACGCGAGCGCGAAAAATCCGCTTATTATTGTTTTGGAGAATGTGCATGAGATGGGCATCGATGCATGCGCTACTCTGATCGAGCTGCAGCGGCTTTTTTCCGATACCTGCTTGGGCATTATCGCGACTTTACGCGACGAAGAGCTTGCATCAGACAATCTTTTGCGCAATTGTCTCGAGTCTTCGATTACTGAGAATGACCTTGTTTCGGCCTCGTGTTCTCACATACAACTCGCTCCCTTTGACGATAATGAAATGGTTGACTATCTCGACAAAGTGCTCGGGATTGTTCCTGACGTGAGGCGTGTGCATCAGGCGAAAAAGATCAGCGCCGGGATCCCTCTTGTCCTGACTGCCTACGGGGGCGATGTAGTGACGGACCTCCCGCTGCGAGCAGAAGGGGTCGCTCGAAACACTGGACTCCACGAACTTTTAGCCCCTGTCCTCCGTCGGGTACCAAAAGATGTACGTGTTGCTTTGGAAGCAGCTGCTCTTGTGTCTCCTGGAATGCGGATCGACACTGAGCGGGCGGCGATTTTGCGGGGACTCACCTCAGCAGTTTTTCGCGCACTGCTTGAGGATGAAGCGGTGCGCGAGCGGGTGATCCATGGCCACAGCGGTGAGTTTTGGTTTGTCCATGCGTTGTGGAAAGAAACACTTCTTGCCTTGGGAGAAGACACGCCGGGTATGCGAGCGCAGGCTTTTCTTGTGTTGCAAGATCGCTTGGAAGACTTTGAAAACGCAGGTGAGACGGACCGGGCTTTATTGTTTTATCTTGCTGATCATGCAATAAAAGCCGGTCCGGCTTATCTTGACGAGGAACGTATTGTCTCTGTTCAGCTTAAGGCAGCGCGCAGTTGTGCTGACCGGCATGAGTATGCAGACGCTCTGAAATTTTTAGAACACTGCCTCGCCTTTTCTGTGCCTTTTCTCTCTACACAGGTGTTGACAGACCTGGGAGAAATGCAGCAACAGCTTGGAGAATGGAAAAAAGCGCGCCATTCCTATTGGGAGGCATTGCGCACCGTGCAGACGGCAGAACAGGTGGAAGAGCAGAGCGAGATTTTGCTGCGTCTTGCGAGAATCACTTGGGATCCGGGTGAGGAATATGAGCGTATTAATACTGCTCTGGAGTACTGTTTGTGTAGCTTGTGGTCTTCTCGCCGTTACAGGGCACGTATCCAGGCTTCTTTGGCAGAGCGGATACTCGATCGAGACCCAGCGGCAGTCTCTCGGAAAATTGCCCTTGCGCATGCTGCTGATGAAGCCGCGAGTGACCTTGTCGACTTAGGAGAAAGAGCATCTGCTTTCCTGTCGATTCGTTTTGCTCTCTTCGGAGTTGGTGATCCTGAAAGCACTTTTCAGCGTTCGACGGCAGCGCTTGACTTCGCGCAAAGGGAGAACTCTCCTGACCGTATTGCATCGGCCCGGATCGCCCGTTTCCTGGACTTGGTTGTGTTGGGAAGATTTGAGGGTGCGAAGTCAGAACTCAGGTTGCATCAGGCTGTAGCTGGACGCACGAGTGCACAAGAGTATTTGCTCGAGAACCGAATGTCTCATGCCATGCTGGAGATTTACGAGGGAAAATGGGAGACGCTTGAACATTCGTTGAGCTATGACGAGATTCTGCGTGTGCTCGGACCGTTTGCAGCGCTTTCCCATGTTACACAGATAATGGCGATAGCGAGAGGTACAGGGAATCGTTCTGCACTGCTTGGAATGATTGCCAATGCAGGTGCACGCTTCACAGACATTGGGACTATCGAAATGTGGGAGGCGGCCAGACGGCTGTTTCGTGTGGAATGTGGCGATATAGCAGATTCGTATGCACAACTGCTCAGTCTTTTGGATGCGTCAGGCCAATTCCGCGACTATCAGAAAGGGCCTTTTCGCTTGGGGAGGCTCGCTTTTTTGGCGGAGACATGTACCAAGCTCCGTGGGCATTTTCCTGAGTCAGAGGAACTTGTTCGTCTCTCTGAAGGTATTTATTCTTTTCTGAAAATGGAACCCGATCAGATCGTGATGATTGGCTGGCCCGGTGTGCTGCTGGGGCCTTTGGCTCGCTATCGGGGTCTTGCTGCATTAGGGGCGAATGATTTTACTGCTGCCTTGGAAAATTTTGCCTTGGCTCGAGCAAGTGCTGGTCCTGGAAGGCCCATGTGCGCTCGTCTGCAGTTTGATACGGCTTGTGCTCTGCAGCAGCTCGGGAATGTGACGCAGGCGCGTCACATGGCGTTGGGTGCACGTAGGGAAGCAGTGGCACTCGGCATGAATATTTTTGTAGAAGAGGTTGCTGATTTTCTCGTTCGTCTCGGTCCTGATGTTGCCTAGTGAGATGTTCCTAGGTATTTCTTCTCTTGTAAGAAACTTCTCTACCGCGGAAAGAGCGAGCAAACAGAAGTTCTGTGTAGGTTTTGAGAGTCCCAGAGCTCTGTCTGACGACTTCACCAGGTTGAGATGTCTGTGGTGGATGTATCTAGTGTGACGAGAATCCAAGAGTCTTGGATATATCTGGAAATGTTCTAGAACATAGTTCTTGAATTTTTTGTAAAAGACGATATAGGGCGCTACTTATTCTTATTTTCCGGTATTTTTTTTGCCTAGTTCGAATAGAGAAAAAACAGAACTTTCGATAGTTAGCAGGCTAATCCAGAAGAGAAGAGAGAGTCTTTTTCTCTACGAAGGAGAAGGAATTTTTTCTTTGAACTGGCAAAAAAAGTTTTAAAAGCTTCCTTGTATTTCTTTTTGTATTTGTATACAATCCATTCTTTTGCGTAGTATACTTTTATTTTCGTATAGAAATAAGTGCTCTTTATTCGCAATAATATGGGGCATCATCTGCGATGATGTAGTGTTGCGTGTTCTTTAGATGGAATATGAAAATTTTTTATGGGCAATCTGATAATTGGATCAAAATAGTTGTTCGATAATTTGATCTTTATTCATATGTTGTTTGTGTGCTGAGATTTTCCTTGAGTACTAATTTAAAGATACTTTTCCTTCGTTGGATACGTGTGCGTCATGTTTTTTTGCGCGTGAGATGTATTTTTTCGATGTGCTTCTGATGAGTTTTTCTGTGGGATACAGCAGGTTAAGAGATTTGTGTATTTAAGATAGGGCGGTGGTGTGATGGCTGATTCTAAAAAAGAGAAGAAGCGTTCAGGTAACCTATGTTTCTTCCTCGTTCTTGTGTGCTGTGTTTTCTATCTGCCTCTGGCGATATTTCTTGCAATGTTTTTGCTGGGAGGATGGGTGGTAAATGCTTTTGAGACCACTGGAAAGAAAAACCAGAAAAAAACGTGGTAAATGGATATTGGATGAGGTGGGTGTTAGAGGAGACGTTTGCCAAGAGCAAGGATGAAAAAGATAAATAGGAAATTTCTGCAAAGAGAGATTTTTGGAAAGTTTTCTGGCTGTTTCTGAGCTTTGCTATTGCCAAAAAAGGGGTGTCCGCAGCAGTGAATTTCTCATCTTCTGGGGCATATGCCGTTGGTGGGTTGCCCTGGATACCGTGTTGTGATGTGATCCCGGGAAGTCAAGGGGAATGCAGGCAACCTCCGTGTGAAGCGGGCTTTCTCCACCCGTATGCATGTTTCATACTTAATAGTATGGATTTTTTTCTGTATCGAACGATATTTTTTTCTTCCGTTCTCTTCTCTGTTGGCCTGTGAGATTTGTAGATGCTTTCCTCGATTATCTCTAAAAAGGAACAGGTTTTCTCTGGTGTTTAGGGAAATTTATTCCAGCAAGACAGCTGATCTCTAGGTTTTTCAGGGAAAAATCTTTGTAAGTGTGAAAGTAAGTTCTACCCTATCTGGTAGGGCTTTGGCAGGGTTTTGTTGCATCATGCCACAGGATATTTTTCTCGCTGCAAGTCTGTTGCCGGTGTATAGTGCTTCTGCTTTGCTGTGCTTTTTTTGAAGTGTGGAGTGATTTTTTTCTTTAGATTTGGAGAAGGTGGCTATCTTTCCAACGAATTAGCTTGTGAGGCTTCCTGGGAAAAAGCTCAGGTGGAATGAAATGAGATGGGCTTACCTAGGCACATCTTTTTCTGTTTGTCTATATACAGGCTTTTATTGTTGTGCAGTTCTTTTTTACTGAGCTTGTGTGATCATTATTGTGATCACTTCTTAACTAGAGGTATTGTGTAGATTTTTTGTTTTGTGATATAGAGTGGCTATTTTAGATTTGTCTTGAACTCTATGAGGGTATGTTTTTCGATTCGAAAAGTGTTCTTTTTATTATTAAATGTTTCACGTATGGTGTTTTTTCGAGTGAACTGTATAGATGGAATCAGTGTTCTATCTGTCTTACTACCGAATCTGCTAGAGAAGCAATTTATTGTATGAAGAATCTGAAAGACGATGCGTTTTTTGGTGTTTATGGTTTTTGGGAAAGACCTATTATGTTGGCTTGCATACGATTCTGCATAGATATTCTCGGTATTTGAGCCCCAAGTAGAAAGCTATTTGTGCTGGATATCGTCACTTTTTTTTGTTTTCGTGATTTTTCCTATGGGAAGGAGATTCTTATTTTTGAGAAAATTATTTTTTTCACGTTCTTTTTGAGGAGGAGCAAAATCCTACTCGATGGTATTTTTGTTACCAATGAGTAGGGGTATTGGTTGTCGAATACGAGGACAAATTTTTCGTGTTTTTTCTCGATTGCTTTGCCTATAGTGCTCTAATGCTGGTTCTCTTGGAAGAGAAATTTCTCTGAAAAGAGACAGGTAGCTCTTTATTTAAAGGAGAAAACAGGGAGAAAACAGAAAACAAGCAGGGAGATGCCTCTGCTGGAGAGGAAAACGTCAACAAAAAATCAGGCAAAAAGTGGATTCCATGAAGGGGGAAGAATGGAGGCGTGAGAAAATGCGGAAAGTAGAATAGGGTAATCGGGGAAATATATCCAGAGAATTGGTAGGAAACTAGTGGGTATTTTCCATCGAATACTCGTCAACATGGGTCGAAGAGTAGGTCGGAAGATATTCTTCCTGCATATTTTTTACGTGGCTGGTAGGAATATGGACTTGATGAAAGTCGTCAAAGAGTCAACATATGGTTGATAAGTAGGGGTTTTCTAAAGATTCCTGTTATTTCTTTTCTATTTCTACGTTCATTGCATCAGGAATTTCTCGCGTTCATGCGTTTTTCGGGTGGATGGCAATCTATGCCGTATGGACTTTGGCTTTTTTCATATTTATTTTGGTCGGTTCCTTTGCTTTGTGTGTGTATATTGTTTCTGTCGAAAATCGTAGTTTATATCGAAATGAACTGCTTTGTTTTTGCAAAAGTTATGATCATGGAATCTATTGCAACCGAGCGTTTTGCTCGCAGGAATATTTGATCAGAGCCAGGAATACTTCGATCAGGATTTGATAACAGAGAATCCTTAAAGTTCTAGAAGGAGGAGAAACGCTTGTTCTGGTCATTAGGAGGCGTTGTTTACCGTCACAAGAAGGCGATTTTGCTTGCTTGGATGGCGATTTTTGTGGCAGGGGTGTTTTCCGCTGCTCCAATGTGGAGTCGCTTAACATCTGAAGTCATTACGGACAACCGGTTTGAAGCAATCCGAGCTGACCGACAGATAAAAGAGGTTGCCGGCCTCAAAGGAGAAGTGATCGCCGTTGTCGACGAGGTCGATGTGGACGATCCGGTCGTGGCTGAGCAAGTGAATGCTGCTGTTGCTGACATCATGGTGATGGAGGGTGTGGTATCCGCACTTGACTATTACATAGCGCCTCTTCCCATGCTCGTATCTGAGGATGGGAATGCCACTCTCGTCATGGTCAACATCTCAAATGGGTTATCAGATGAGGATGCAGTGACACTTGCCGAGCGAGTAGGCGAACGCCTGCGTAGTATGACGGTTGGAAAGATTTCTGTCGGCGGTTCTCTTCTTTTCCCCGATGAGTTTGTGGATGATGCCGTTGCGAGCGTGTGGACGAGCGCGAAGATTATTTTACCTTTGCTTATTCTTCTCGTCGCCCTGTTGTCAGGTTTTTTTGTCTCTTCCTTTCTCTGGGGCGGTGTCTTTATTGCTATAGCCGGAGGGCTTGCCGCTGTTCTCTTGTCTATGCAGTTTGTGGGAGATCTTCCGATTTTTGTGCTCGGTGGAGTTGGTGTGCTCGGGATCGGTGTCACGCTCGCCTCCTCTTTTCTTGTCCTGTTTCGTTTTCGAGAGGAGATCGCGAGACATCCTGACAGTGTGGAAACAGCGATAACGAAAACCGTTGCCACCGCGGGAAAGACTGTTGTGATGGCAGGGGGTGCGGTTATTCTCTGCCTTCTCCTGCTGGCAATCACTTTTGATGTTGGGCTGTTGCGGACGCTTGTTCTTGGAGGTGTTCCTGCCGCTTTGCTTGGAACTGGCGTGGCACTGACCTTTGTTCCGGCTGCTTTGACCCTTGGGGGTCATCGTTCGCGATTTGTGAAAAAATTCAACCCAACGAAGGCCGGTCGCTTCTTTTCGCTTGGCGAACTTCTCGCAAATCGCGCTCTTCTCGTGACGAGTGGCGTGTTGATTTTCTTCTTCCTGCTTATCATCCCTTTGCGGAGTGCGACTATTGGTTTGAATGGTCCGGAAGTAATGCCGGATTCGCCTGGTGAATCGCGCCGTCTTATTGAAACAATACAAGAACGTTTTTCTCTTCCGATGCCAGTCATCAACGTGTTTCTTGCCGCTCCTCTTTCTTCGCCTGAAGTCAAGATGGTGCTGCAAGAACTCGGTGAAATGGAAGAAGTAGAATCGGCAATGCCGCGGCTCGGCGTGACGGGCGATGGCACTATTATCGATGTTATCCAGGTAGGGACGACCCAAGGCACCGGTGCCCAAGAGATTATTCGATCTGTACGGACACTTGATCTGCCTGTTCAAATGCTTGTTGGTGGTCCGACAGCCTTACTCGTGGATTTTAAAGACCATCTCAGCGACCGGCTCCCCATCCTGGTTGTATTCACCGCTTTGGTTGTGGGCCTGCTCGTTTTTCTTCTTACGACTTCCCTGATCATGCCTTTTCTGGCGATTGCTGTTGCTGTTGTAGCTGTGTACTCCAGTATCGGAGTGACGATTCTCTTGCTGGATAAGGGGCGTTTTGCCGGAAGTTGGGGATACGAGTCAGTGTTATCTCTTGACATCTTGACGATCCTTCTTGTTCCGCTCGTTGTGGGAGTGACCAGTTTGCAGATAGTTGTCTTCCTGCTGGGACGGATGGTCGAATTGCGGTCCAAAGGGGGAGTAGAACACGAGCCAATAATTGCGACGCATCATGTGAGCGTGGCGGCTTTGCACCGTACTGGGGACGCTATACTTTCTGTAGCTTTACTGCTTTGCATTGTGTATACCAGCCTTGCTTTAGGAGACCTTTTCACTCTGGCCCAGGTTGGTTTAGGTGCTGCGACTGCCATCTTTGTGGCAGGCGGACTCATGCTTTTGCTTATGCCTGCACTTGCTGCTTTGACGGGTGAGAACGCCTGGTGGGCACCTGCTTTGCTCCAACGCTTTGCTTCATCTGACGAACTTCGGTTGAGTGGAGAAAGTCCTGTGCCCATTCCTCTGATCGATATCGCTGATTCCACCGATATCCATACTCCAGAGAATGACCTCGATCAGGACGAAGACACTACGGACAGCACAGACGATGCTGAAGATGCCGCACCCCGGATTGTTTCGCCAGAACCTTAAAAGGGTAATGCGCCGGCTTCTTTCGAATGAGCTTTTGCATGTTCGTGCTCTCCTCTGAGGAAAACAACCTCAGAGGAGAGCACCTTGAATTCGGTCGGTTTCAAGCGCTTTTTTGGTTTTCGCGGTGAGAGAAGACACAAAAAAGCGCTTGACCAGTCCATAAATAGCCTGGGAAACGGCTGGCAAGGAGACGCGAATCTGCCTGAAAAGCCAGCAGGAACCACGAGAGGACACCGGAGGTAGGAGCGGTCTGTATCTGCAAAGGACGTACGAAGGAGTGCGGGCAGGACTGAGAGGCTACCAGAGGATATGAGGTGTTTGTCGGAGGTTATGAAGAAGCACGAGAAAAAGGGCGTTTCTCATGAAGAATTCCCTGCCCTTTTTCTGTAGGTCGTGTTTGCTGTTTTTTGAAGAGCGAGGTGCGGGTCAGCCTGCCGCCCAGGTCTCTCAAGCACCCTTTTTGTCAGGCAAAGGATCAGCGTCAATAAGCACTGCCACAAGCAAAGCGGGTTCCGATCCTTTATTTATCCAGGCATGATTTGTGCCGCGCTGAATGACGACATCGAATGGTCCGAGCTCTGTTTCATCGTCATCGAGCAGGAGAGTGACTTTTCCAGAGAGCACAATTATGTAGTCGATGGTTTTTGTGCGATGCATTGCTGGATGACGCGAAGTATCGGGGCGGCAGTGCGCAGCTCCAATAGCAGCGAAACCCGCTTCGGTCATTTGCTCAAGTTGCTCCGTTGAAATATCGGGATTTTCAGGGGCTACACCAAAAAAGCGGAACCGGTCGCCGGTAGGGGGTGGTTCCAGTTGCAATTTTTCTGCGGTAAGGCCTTCTTCCACCAGGTTGTTTGCCGGCCGTTGTGTGTTGACCCACATTTCAAAAAGTCCGACACCGCCTTGTCCCAGACTGACTCCAGGCGGTCCGTCCTCTGCGATGATTGATTTTCCTGCAGCATTGTGCCCTGTGACGATGCGACGAAAATTGTCATGAGCCATCGAACATCCCTTTGTTTCCCTAATGAGAAATTAGGTATCTACTTGTTCTTTCTACAAGCGTAACGCATGGGAAGTATTACGGGTTGTTTGCTTCTCGCGGCTTTTCTTCTCTGACAAAGAAGGCGAAAGACAAACGCGGCTTTTTCTTTCACCTGTGTTTTCGGGAAGGGAAGAAGAACCTGAATACAAGATAGTGCTTGCTGGCTTTTGCTTTGGATTTCCTGTTTTAGGTTTGTTTCATGTTATTGGGCGTGTTGTTCTGGCTGCAGAAGTATGGGGCGACCTGCTGCCGGCGACTGTGGTGGTGGGAGGGGCCGTGGTCGTGGGAGGGGCCGTGGTCGTAGTGGTTCTGCTTGGGGGGGCGTCGGTGGTGAGTGCGTAGGGGATCGTGGTTGCTGTTGTGCTTGTGATCGGAACCGTGGTCGTGCTGAAGGGGGCCGTGGTCGTGGGAGGGGCCGTGGTCGTGGTTGTGCTCGGGAGTGCGTTGCCGGCGAGTGAGGAGGGGACTGTGGTGATGGGAGGAACCATGGTTGTGCTGGTTG
>Ga0209345_10003140_pt1 | contig 17263 bp, 24 predicted proteins | sample Cruoilmetagenom7_FD_187294 | JGI IMG/M metagenome (GOLD analysis project Ga0209345, IMG submission 187294) | Oil polluted marine microbial communities from Coal Oil Point, Santa Barbara, California, USA - Sample 7 (SPAdes) (version 2) | ecosystem: Environmental > Aquatic > Marine > Oil seeps ...
TGGACCTGTTTCACATGCAGGAAGAAGCCCCCGGCCAGATCTTCTGGCACCCTAACGGCTGGCGCATCTACACCGAGTTGCAAGACTTCGTGCGCCGCAAGCAGCGCCAAGGCGGCTATGTCGAGGTGAACACCCCGCAGGTCGTGGACCGCAAGCTTTGGGAAGCCTCGGGCCACTGGGAGAAGTACCAAGAAAACATGTTCATCGTCGAAGTGGACGAGGAACACGCCCGCGAAAAGGCCGTGAACGCGCTCAAGCCGATGAACTGCCCCTGTCACGTGCAGATCTTTAACCAAGGTCTGAAATCCTACCGCGACCTGCCGCTGCGCATGGCCGAGTTCGGTTCCTGCGCGCGTTACGAGCCTTCGGGTGCGCTGCACGGCATCATGCGGGTGCGGGGCTTTACCCAGGATGACGGACATATCTTCTGCTCCGAGGATCAGATTGAGAGCGAAACCGCCGTCTATATCGATTTCCTCAGCTCCATGTACCGCGATCTGGGCTTTGAGAACTTCAAGGTGAAGTTCTCCGACCGGCCCGAGACACGCTCCGGTTCGGATGAGGTTTGGGACAAAGCCGAGGCTGCGCTGTTGTCGGCCACCCGCAAGGCCGGGATCGAGCCGGAATTGAACCCCGGCGAAGGGGCGTTTTATGGTCCCAAGCTGGAGTTCGTGCTGACCGACGCCATTGGCCGCGATTGGCAGTGTGGCACCCATCAGGTGGACTTCGTGCTGCCCGAACGGCTCGACGCGACCTATATCGGTGCCGACGGCGGCAAGCACCGTCCCGTGATGCTGCACCGTGCGACGCTTGGCTCTTTCGAGCGCTTCATCGGCATCCTGATCGAAGAGCACGCGGGCAAGCTGCCCTTCTGGCTCGCCCCGCGTCAGGTTGTCGTGGCATCGATTACATCTGAGGCGGATGACTATGTTGCCGAAGTGGTCGAGACCCTGAAAGCCGCAGGCGTTCGCGCCGAGGCCGACATGCGCAATGAGAAGATCAACTACAAGGTCCGTGAGCATTCGGTCGGCAAAGTGCCGGTGATCTTGGCTGTGGGCGGACGTGAGGTCGAGGAGCGGACTGTGTCTGTTCGGCGCCTTGGGCAGAAGCAGACTTCGGTGCAGCCGCTCGACACACTCACCGATGAACTGGCGCAGGAGGCGACGCCGCCTGACCTGCGGTAAAGAGCTGAGGGCCATCGCCTGCCCGCGGGTCGGCGACCCTAACGCTCGTTAATGCCACTTTATGGCTCAACAGTGATGTGCGTCATCAGTGTCACACCCAGCCTCACTAAATCGCCTACCCGTCCGGGCGGGCAGGCGATGGCCCGGCGCCTGCGGCTTGATTCCGGGCTGGGGTGGCACGCCCTTCCCCCCATTCTGTAACAAAACCTGGGTTCCAGCGCTGGAACCCGGCAAAATCCCCCACTTTTGGGCGGTTTTCTTAACGCGTCCGTGACACACTGGCTCGTGAATAGCTTGTGAACAGAGAGCCTGCTCTAGTTAGCCCATCCAAGCCAACCAACAGGAGAGGAAGACAGAACATGTCCAACACACTAAAGACCGCTGCCATTGCCGGAGCCGTCGCTGGGGCGATGTCGACCCATGCCACCGCCGTTCAGGCCGCCTCGCAAGAGAAATGCTACGGCGTCTCGCTCGCCGGTGAAAACGACTGCGCCGCTGGGCCGGGCACCACCTGCGCCGGCACCTCCGTTAAGGACTACCAAGGCAACGCATGGACCCTTGTCGACGAAGGCACCTGCACCGAGATGGACTTGCCCGAAATGGCCGACGGCACCGAGCGCAAAGGTTCGCTTGAAGCTCTGGACCGCGATCTGCCTGCATAATCTGCACCACACCGGGCGGCCCAAACCGCCCGGACCTGCCCCGCAACCCGCCGGAGGCCACCATGCGCGACGATGCTCCCCGCAACACTGTCCTGCCCAACGCCCCCGGCGTCGGCTTCAAAGCCCAACATTTTGAGGCGCTGCTCGCAGACCCCGGCCCGGTCCGTTGGATTGAGGTCCACGCCGAGAATTATATGGGCGACGGCGGGCGCCCCATTGCCCAGCTACACGCCTTGCAAGATCAATTCGCCCTTTCGTTGCATGGTGTCGGCCTGTCGATCGGAGGCGCGGAGCCCTTAGACGCGCATCATCTTGCCCGCCTCAAACGGTTGTGCGACCTCATGCGGCCTGCCTCATTCTCTGAACATCTGGCGTGGTCGACGCATGGCGCAGAGTACCTTAATGACCTTCTGCCGCTGCCTTATACTGACCAAACCCTTGCCCGCGTTGCCGCGCATATCGACGAGGTGCAGCAGGTTTTAGGCCGACAGATACTGCTGGAAAATCCGTCGAGCTATCTTGCTTTTGCCGAATCCACGCTATCGGAAACTGATTTTCTGGCCGAATTGGTACAGCGCACCTCCTGCGGACTTTTGATAGATGTGAACAACGTTTTCATCTCTGCCACCAACCTCGACCTTTCGCCCCATGCCTATATCGATGCCTTTCCGACCGATCACGTGGGCGAAATCCACGTTGGTGGCCATGACGCTGATACTGACGACCACGGCGCGCCCTTGCTGATCGATAGCCACGGCAAGCCTGTCGTCGATCCGGTGTGGGAACTGCTGTCTTACACTTTGGCCCAGACTGGTCCGAAGCCCGTGTTGGTGGAATGGGACAACGACATCCCAGACTGGCCCACGTTGCGCGCCGAGGCCGAGCGCGCGGCAGTGGTGCTGGCGTGAGCGAACAAGACAGCTTTCGTTCCGGCCTGCTGAACCCGGAGCAACCGGTGCCGGAAGGTCTGCGCGACGGCCGAGGGCAGCCTGCCGGCGCGCGCTACAGGGTCTATCGCAATAACGTCACCCATTCGCTGATCGCCGCGCTCGAAACTGCCTTTCCGCTGGTGCGCAAGCTGATTGGACCTCGAAACTTCGCTGAGGTCGCGCCGCTGTACGTGCGCAAACACCCTCCGAAATCGCCTTTGATGATGCACTATGGCGACACCTTTCCGGACTTCCTCACCACTTTTCCCCCGCTCAAGCATCTAGGTTACCTACCGGACGCCGCCCGTCTCGACCTTGGGCTGCGGGCGTCTTACCACGCCGCTGACGCCACACCGCTCGACCCCGCGCTGCTGCACGCACTGGCGCCAGACAGGATGCTCACCGCACAGTTGACACGCGCCCCTGCAACCCGTGTGCTATGCTCTGATTGGCCGCTGTTCGACATTTGGCGCTATAACTTCGTCACCGATGCGCCTAAGCCCCGCGCCGAGGCGCAAGATTTGGTGATCACCCGCCCGGCCTTTGATCCCGCGCCCCATCTGCTGCCCGCAGGTGCCGCCTTTTGGCTGTGGCAATTGGCTGAAGGTGCGACCTTGGGCGAGGCCCATGAAGCTACATCCGCTCGTTTTGCGGCATTCGACCTTAGCGCTGCGCTGACCCTTGCGTTCAACACCGGGGTCTTTAGCGGTATTGATCATAAGGATTTACCATGACAGGGCTTTTTCAAGCTTACCGCAGCCTGACCGCCAGGCTGGAGGCGGCAGATTGGCTGATCCCCACGCTGGCGCGGCTGATCTTTGCCGGGGTGCTTTTGGTCTATTACCTGAACTCCGGGATGACCAAACTCGGCGACGGGGCACTGGGCATCCTATCGCCTTCCACCGGGGCATATGCGCAGATATTCCCCCGCGCGTTTGAGGCCGTGGGATACGACACCGAAGCGCTCAATGCCTTCCATTGGGTTGTCATTGTCGCGGGGACATTTGCGGAGTTTATCCTGCCGGTTCTGATTGTCGTCGGGCTGCTGACACGATTGGCCGCCCTTGGCATGATCGGCTTTGTCGCAATGCAGTCTCTGACCGACATCTACGGTCACGGTCAAGCAACCGCACTTGGTTCATGGTTCGATCGCTTTTCTGACGCGCCGATCCTTGACCAACGAGCGTTTTGGGTTTTCTTGCTGGTGGTTTTGGCGATCAAAGGCGCAGGGCCTCTGTCTATTGACCGCTTTCTACTGCGCCGATCAAGTTAAAGCGCTGCCTTAAGCTGCGCTTCTATCTCTTTGTTCCAAGAGAGAAATAGCCTGTCATCCACTTCAATCAAAGGCCGCTTCATCAAGGTAGGATGCGCTCGGATTAACGAAAGCGGCGATGCCGATTTCGCTTCATCGTCCAAACCGCGCCACGTTGTCGAGCGCGTGTTCAGCAGCGCATCCCCAAACTGCGCATAGGCGCGTTCAAGCAACTTGTCCGACATGCCGGCTTCGCGCACGTCAACCAATTCCGCACCCGGCAAGGCCTTTACCGCTTTGCGACAGCTGTCGCAGTTCTTTAACCCGTAGATCCGCATTCCATTCCTCCGATAGGCAGCGCAGGGGGCCGCCTGTGCAAAGCTTTCCCCACCAATCGCTTGATTTTTTCAAAGACTGCGCAATCTTTTTCTTATGGCGGCAAGCACTTCAACTGCTTTCGCCAGTTTGCCCTTGGGCGAAGACGCAAAGACAAAGGAGGCGCGGAAATTATGCCAAATGGCACCGTGAAATGGTTTAACACGACCAAAGGTTACGGGTTCATTGCACCCGAAGACGGCGGGAACGACATTTTTGTCCACATCTCGGCGGTCGAACGTTCCGGCCTGACCGGGCTGGCAGATGACCAGAAAGTCAGTTTTGATCTGACCGAAGGACGCGATGGTCGACAGATGGCGACCGACATCGCCCTTATTTAAGCTGATACCCGGCGCGGCAGCGCCGGGAGTCACTCTGCGGTATCAATCGTAGGAGCAACCCTTTGCGCCCACGAGACAATGCGCCCGCGCAGAGCGGCGCGGTGCTACCACGCGCTTTCGTTGCGGACGTGGTGCGGGATGAGCCTTGACCTGACCGTAGGTCATCGTTTGGTTTGGCGTACCGCAGCAGATGACGCCCGAGATTGTAATCGGCTGCAAACCCGCAGGGCAGTAATTTGCGCCACTGGGATAGGCGTAGATTTTTGTTTGGGCCGACACATTTCCGGGGGCCGATACAGCCAGAAAAAGCCCGGCACCGGCGATAAGTGCAGTTGCTACACGCATGATAATCCTCGCAAATTGTTTTACTGGCGTTTAATCGCCAAAGCTTGCCGAGCGATTTTTACCAAGTCCAGCTTTTTATCACCGCACACCAGTGCGGCCAATTTCCGGGTGCGGGCCCAGGTGGCCCACCTCATGCACAGTTGCGTCAGCGGCGACGCACCCACTCGCGCGCCACGGCGCGTGGTCCCTCTTCGCTTAGGCATAGGCTGCCCAGCTCGACCCAATCCGCCGGATTGAAATCTGGAAAAAAAGCATCCGCCCCGTCGATGTCGATCTCCACATCCGTCACCAGCAGCCGATCGGCCAAGGGCAACATCGCCCGATAGATCCCCTCCCCGCCAATGCCGTAAACCCGTCGATAGCCTTGCGCCGCGCAGTAGCTCAAGGCCGATTGCGGATCACGCGCGACATGGACGCCCTCCAGATCCGAGCTGGATACAACGCAATTCAATCTGTTCTTCAATGGCTTGAATGGCAGACTTTCCCATGTGCGCCGCCCCATAATGACGGCACCACCAGTGGTTTCGCGCTGAAAAAACTTCATATCCTCGGGCAAAGACCAGGGAATATCCCCATCTTTGCCAATGGCCCCATTGCGAGCGCGGGCGACGACGAGGCTTAGCATCAGACGGCCACCGGGGCTTTGATCGCGGGATCGGGGTCATAGCCGTCAAAGGTGAAATCTTCGTATCGGAAATCAAAGATCGATGACACCTCCCGATTGATCCGCAGGCGCGGGAGCGGTTTGAGCGTGCGTGCAAGCTGAGTTTTGACCTGCTCGACGTGATTAGAATAGATATGCGCATCGCCCATCGAATGCACGAAATCACCGGGTTCATATCCGGTCACATGGGCCAGCATCTCAAGCAGCAGCGCGTATGAGGCGATGTTGAAGGGCACCCCAAGGAACATGTCGGCAGAGCGCTGATAGAGTTGCAAGTGCAGCTTACCGCCCGCGACACGGACCTGCCAAAGCGTGTGACACGGCGGCAGCGCCATCTGATCCACTTCGCCCGGATTCCAAGCAGAGACGATCAGGCGACGGCTGTCAGGGGTCTGGCGAATGGCTTCGATCAACTTGCTGATCTGATCGACCTGCCCTGCGCGGTGCAACACCGTGCCATCAGGCTGCGGCATCGGCGCGCCGACCGTGGGGAAACGCCGCCACTGGTGCCCATAAACCGGGCCAAGATCGCCGTCTTCGTCGGCCCATTCGTTCCAGATCGAAACGCCGTTTTCCTGAAGGTAAGCAATGTTGGTATCGCCTGCGAGGAACCACAAAAGCTCGTGCACGATGGACTTAAGGTGCAGCTTCTTGGTCGTCACCAGCGGAAAGCCATCGGCCATACGGTAGCGTTGCTGCATCCCGAAATGTGAAATTGTCCCCGTGCCAGTGCGATCGGTTGAGGTCACCCCCTGCTCCAACACTTCGCGCAGGGCGTCATGGTATTGTTTCACGCGGGATCCCTCATTTTCGTGACCGTCCCCCTTGCATAGCGCTGCGCATCGGCAGGCTCAAGCAAAGGTAGGTTCAGGCAAAAGGGGGGGCCTGCGCTATTGCTTTTGGGTAGCACTCTGTCGCCAAATCCCGCCATGCGGTCTAAGCGCATTGACAGATCCGGCCCTTGTTTGGGACAGTTTAGAAAAACGCGCGAATAAAAATAGCAGCTATTGAGGCAGAGTAGTATGACACGGATTTGGATGGGCCTAGCGCTCGGCTTCGGCCTGTCGGCGTGCAGCGGAACACCCCCGTTCGGCGGTGAGGAAAACCCCGATGCCGAAGCGGGGACAAACAGCACCTACTTTAACGAGGACAATCCAACACTATCGCTGAACAACATCAGCTATGATGCGACGACTGACACGTTAACGCTTAACAACATTCCATATGACGACCCCGATAACGCCTATGAGCGCATCCAAGGAGAGAACTTTTCCAACGGGTTTGATGTCTACCAAAGCGCGCCAAAGGCGGGCACGAATGAAGTTCAATATTTTGCAGTCTTCCGCCGGTCTGATTCCGGCGAGACGCAGGTCGCGGCTGCTGGTACCGACAGCTATGTTGATTTTGGCTATGGCGGCGCAGGGGCACAAAGGCTCGGCGCGCGACCGACCCTTCCGAGCTCGGGCATCTATTCTTACAATGGGGACTATGCCGCGGTACGCACGACCCGCGATGGAACGGCAGATGGGGTTACGTTGATCACCGGAACTGCAAATTTGGCTGTCGATTTCGATGACTTTGACGTGGTTGGCGCCGCTGGTGGCACAATTAACAACCGACAGATCTACAATACGAACGGCACGCTGGTCGGCACATTGGATGGTTTTATTTCGCTTGCTGACACCACAATCGACTTCGCCAATAGCGGGATCGAATCCTCCACCGCGACCGAATATGACGGTGTCGGTGATCCAACGGGGGCTGCGGGCAATTGGCAAGGCGTGTTTGCCGGCCCGGGTGGCTCAGAGATCGCTGGCATTGTCTTTGTCGAAGGGCCGGACGTGCGTGAAGTGGGCGGTTTCGTCGCCACGCGATGATGCAAAGGTTTACCTTTGCCGTAGCACTATCGCTTTTGGCCAGCAGCCAGAGCGCCGCGCAATCCACGCTTGCTCCTGATGAAGCGCGGCTGGCAGCCGCGCAGCTGCTGGCGCGCGGGCATACACAAGCCGCCGTCGACATCACGGACCTGCTAATCCTTCGTGACCCGGAGGATGCCACGAGTCTCATCCTAAATGCGCATGCCCGCCGCACGCTTGGCGACGTCCGCCACGCGCAGCGGTCCGCACGGCGCGGTTGGCGAGTCTCGGACCGTCCTGTTGAGCGGTATGGCGCGGCAATGGCGATGGCGCAGGCGCTGTCTACTGACGGCGCTAAGACCCGGGCACAGTTCTGGCTTCGTCGTGCGGCCCATGTTGCCCCCAATGCCCAGACCCATGCGCGCGCAGTGCGCGATTATCGTTTTGTTAGCCTGACCAATCCTTGGTCGGTCGGTCTGTCGTTCAGCATTGACCCCAGCGACAATGTGAACGGCGCGCCGTCAGACAACACATTCGTGCTCGGCGGTTTGATATTCACTAACCCAGCTGCCGTGCCGATTTCTGGCTTTGTTCTTCGGCAAAACACCAGTCTGCGCTACAACTTTGGCATTTCGCAAACGCAGCGTAATTTTGCGGCCCTCGATTGGACTGAAAGCCATACTGTCTTTACCGATGACAACGTTCCCGAGGGCGCAGAGGCTTCGGACTACGCCTTTCGACGGTTACAAGCCAAAGTGGGCCGCGACTTTACCACCGGGCCAGACGCGCCGCGCCAAACTGTCTCGCTCAGCTTCGGGCGGCTATGGTCTGCCGAAAGCCCGCTGGCGGACGAGGTCCAGCTTGACTGGCGGCGAACCTACACTCAGCCCCAAAAGCGGCTATTTTCGTGGAATGCCCAGTTGGGCTATTCGCACCGCAAGGACAGCGATACCCGCTCTGGCGTGACGGCGGCAGTCGGGGCCAATTGGACACGCCTGTTGCAAAATGGCGGCAAAGTGGCTTGGAACGCTGAACTTGGCCGAACCGACACGGATAGCAGCGCGCTGACACATAATGCTCTCACCTTGGGGCTGCAGTACACATTCGCCAGACCTCTGCTCGGCGCCACCGCGCAGGTCGCCCTTACGGCGCAGGCCAAAAACTACGACGATCCGCTTTATTTCCCCGAACCGCGCGCTGATGTCGGCGCGGCATTCTCGACGTCCTTATTGTTCACTGATTTTGACACTTACGGATTTGCCCCTAAACTCACTTTCGAGGCGCGCAAGACCACGTCGAACGTCACCCGCTTTGAGACTGAGAGTTTTGGGCTGAACATGGGTTTTCAATCTTTGTTCTGATCCGCAACGCAGTCAAAACAGTAACAAAGGAACTCCAATGCCCATCAAATACCTGCACACAATGGTGCGTGTAAAAGACCTCGACGCGTCCATCGCTTTTTACAAACTGCTCGGCCTTGTGGAACGCCGCCGCATCGACAATGAGGGCGGCCGCTTTACGTTGGTTTTCCTTTGCCCACCGGGACAGGATGACGGTCATGCTGATGTGGAGCTGACCTACAATTGGGATGGCGATGAAGAGTTGCCCAGTGACAGCCGCCATTTTGGGCATCTCGCCTATACGGTCGAAAATATCTATGAAACCTGCCAGCACCTGCAAGCCAACGGCGTGACCATCAACCGCCCCCCACGCGACGGGCGCATGGCGTTTGTGCGGTCTCCGGACAATATCTCGGTCGAACTGCTGCAAAAGGGCGACGCCCTGCCCGCGCAGGAGCCTTGGGCCAGCATGGAAAACACCGGCCATTGGTAAACTACTGCATCAGTGCCGCACTGGCGCTGATGCTGGCGCCCGCTGCGGGAGAGGCCGCGCCCTGCCGTCTCGCGCTGCTGCTGGCACTTGATGTGTCAAGTTCCGTTGATCCCGAAGAAGACGCTTTGCAGAGAGGCGGTCTGGCCGCCGCACTGCGCGCGCCATCTGTTGCCCGTGCGTTTTTTGCCAGTGACGCGCCCGTGGCGTTGGCGGTTTACGAATGGTCGGGGCAAAATCACCAGCAAATCGTTCTGGATTGGACCTTAATCGACAACCCTGATGCGCTTCTGCGGGCGGCTGATCGCGTTGCTATCCACCCGCGCAGCGAGAGCACCAAACCCACCGCGATGGGTAATGCCCTGCGGTTTTGCGCGGGCTATTTCCGCCAATCCCCCCAATGTGATGCCCGTACGCTCGACATGGCGGGTGATGGGCAAAACAACGAAGGCTTCGGCCCTCAAACCGCCTATGCTGATCCCGCCTTTGCGGAGGTTACGGTAAATGGTATGGTGGTCGATGCCGCTGATTTCGAAGGTGAAATCGGGCTGATCGGATTTTACCGCACGCAGGTGCTACATGGGCCGGGGGCCTTTATGGTGATCGCCACCGGCTTTGCCGATTTTGAGCGCGCTATGCGGGCTAAGCTGATCCGCGAAGTCACACCGGCGGCCCTTGGCGCCCTGCCCCGCGATGAGGCTCACAAAGGATGATCCGCACGCGCTTCGCCCTTCTTGCACTGTTGGCCATACCTCAGGGGGCTGAGGCCGCATGCCGTCAGGCGCTGGCGCTTGGGCTGGATGTGTCAGGCTCGGTGGATGCGCGCGAATATCGCCAGCAGATCGGCGGCTTGGCCGATGCCCTCAGTGATCCGCGTGTCGAAGCGGCCCTGCTTGCCATGCCGGGCCATCCTGTTGATCTGCTGGTATATGAATGGAGCGGGCCGAGTGATCAGGCGGTGATCCTGCCTTGGACGACGCTGAGCGACAGCGCAACGCTTGAAGCCGTCACCACCCAGTTGCGCAGCACCACGCGGCGCGACACGACCCCCGGCACCGCACTCGGCACCGCAATGCAGCGTGGTTCTGACCTATTGGCGCAGCGACCCGCTTGCGGCAAACACACGCTGGATATTTCAGGCGATGGGATTTCAAACTTTGGTCCCCGCCCAAGGGATGTGCGGCGCAGTCTCGATCATCAGAGTCTAACCATCAACGCCTTAGTGATCGGTGCCGACAATCCAGCCTTGGGCGATAGCCGACAGGCCGAGATTGGCAGCCTGTCATCCTACTTCCGTGCCGAAGTCATCCTCGGCCCCGATGCTTTTGTTCAGACCGCACTGGGCTTTGACGATTACGCCCGTGCGATGGCCGAAAAGCTGCTTCGCGAGTTGGACGGGATGGTGTTTTCCGAACTCACCCTGCCTGCCCCCGCTGATTGATTGGTGCCAATCAGTAGATATAGCGGATCTGATCTGACCAATAGCGCTCCATCCGTTTGAGCGACCGGGTAATATCCTCAATCCCCGCATCGCCCAAGACGCCCTTGGTTTCCATCCCATCCGCATGGCGCGAGAACAGCTCAGATACCACATCGCGGATATAGCGCCCGCGTTCGGTCAACCGCACACGGACCGAGCGGCGGTCAATTTCGCAGCGTTGGTGGTGCATATAACCCATCTCGACCAATTTCTTGAGATTGTAGCTGACGTTACTGCCCTGATAATAACCACGGCTTTTCAACTCGCCCGCCGTCACCTCATTGTCGCCGATGTTGAACAGCAGCAGCGCTTGCACGGCATTAATCTCCAACACGCCGACGCGTTCAAATTCATCCTTGATGACGTCCAGCAGCAGGCGGTGCAGACGCTCCACCAACGACAGGGCTTCAAGGTAGCCGACCATGAAGCCTTTCACAGCGACAGGCTGTGTGGCGGGGTCTTGGATGCTCATGCGATGTCTCCGACTCAATCTGGTTGAGGCGGAAACTGAACAATAAAACAGAATAATTCGTTAAACTGGGCTAATGCTGTCGTTCGCTCGCAAAGTCCCGTGCGCGATCATCCCCGCGCTTCAGCCAGATGCGTTCGAATATCGCCCACCAACGCGCCATATTTTTCTGGCGCGCTGTCCTGCCCGCTGACCCATAGATACAGGTCGTGGTCATTCTCGTTCAGCATCTGGTCATAGAGCGTCAGACCTGCGTCATCCATCTGCGGCAGCCGCGCTTCGGCATAGGCCGACAAGATCAAATCCATCTCTTTGATCCCGCGCCGCATGGAGCGCATTTGCAGGCGTTTAAGGCGGTGTTCGGGGGCTTCAGACATCGGCAGGCTCCGACATCAGGCGGCGGATGCGTTTTTCCAGCTTGCCCACCGCTTCGGCCTTTTTTAGCAGATCTGTCCGCAGCGCACGCACATCGACCAGCACATCTTCCAGATCACCCCGCCGTGCGGCCGCGCCGTCTTCGGGCGCATCAACCCCTTCGCCTTCGCCGTTGATCAGCCACATCATGGAGACATTCAGCAACCCGGCCAGCATCGACAGGCGGTTGGCGCGGGGCTCTGACAAGTCTTCCTCCCAACCGCGCAGCGTGGAAAGCCGCACACCCAAACGTTTCGCCAACACCGCTTGCGTCATGCCAGTTTGCTCACGCGCCGCCGCGACACGGTCGCCAAAGGTGGCGGCATCGGGGCCGTACCAGTCAATCTCGTCGGTCATGTTTGCTCTCCTGACAGACACCCTTGCCGGGTGCGGGGGCGGCCCCTATGAACGTGGGGATATTCATAAGCAACCCGAGGCCGAAATGGAACTCCTGTCCGCGACCCTTAAACGTGTCAAACCGTCGCCCACCATTGCCGTGACCACCAAGGCAGCGGAGTTGAAGGCCGCGGGCCGTGACATCATCGCGCTTGGCGCGGGCGAGCCGGATTTCGACACGCCGCAGAACATCAAGGACGCCGCCGTCGCCGCCATTGAAGCGGGTAAGACGAAATACACCGCCGTTGATGGCATCCCCGAGTTGAAACAGGCGATCTGCGCCAAGTTCAAACGCGACAACGGGCTGGACTATACCCCCGCGCAGGTCAGCGTCGGCACTGGCGGCAAGCAGATCCTTTACAACGCGTTGATGGCCACGATGAACCCCGGCGAAGAAGTCGTGATCCCCGCGCCCTATTGGGTCAGTTACCCCGATATGGTGCTCCTTGCAGGCGGCACCCCGGTGATCGCGCCCGCGACGTTGGAGAACAATTTTAAGCTGACGCCCGAGGCGCTGGAAGAGGCGATCACGCCGAAAACCAAATGGTTCATTTTTAACTCCCCCTCAAACCCCACGGGCGCGGGTTATAGTCGCGATGAGTTAAACGCGCTGACAGACGTGCTGATGCGCCATCCGCATGTCTGGGTGATGACCGACGATATGTACGAGCACCTTGCCTATGACGGGTTCGAGTTCTGCACGCCTGCGCAGGTCGAACCGGCGCTCTATGACCGCACGCTGACGGTCAACGGCGTGTCCAAAGCCTATGCCATGACCGGCTGGCGGATTGGCTATGCCGCAGGGCCGGAAAAGCTTATCGGTGCCATGCGCAAGATCCAGTCGCAAAGCACGTCGAACCCGTGCTCCGTGAGCCAATGGGCGGCGGTCGAGGCGCTGAACGGCACGCAGGATTACATCGGCGACAACAACGAGATGTTCGTACGCCGCCGCAATCTGGTGGTCGAGATGCTCAGCGCCATTCCCGGCGTCACCTGCCCGACACCTGAGGGCGCGTTCTACGTCTATCCCTCGATCTCAGGCTTGATTGGCAAGACCTCGGCGGCGGGCACCAAGATCACCGATGACGAAGCCTTCGCCACAGCACTGCTAGAGGAAACCGGCGTCGCGGTCGTCTTTGGCGCGGCCTTCGGCCTTTCACCCAATTTCCGCGTCAGTTACGCTACCTCCGACGAGGCGTTGAAAGAGGCATGCACCCGCATCCAGACCTTCTGCGCCGGGCTGACGTAAGGACGAAACCGATGGCGGGCGATCTTCCAGACTATTACTTCCGGGTCCGCGAAAACGGCGCGGCGGTGTTTCGGCTCGATACCGAAAACCGCCAGCGTCGGATCGAGATGGATCAGATCGCCGTGGTGAACATCCGCAACGGCGAGGTTAAGCCGCACGGGCTACACCGCCTGACGGAAACAGATGAAACCGAAATCGCCCGCTGGGTTGAAGCACGGCGCGAGCTGCTTGCCCTGCGCGAGGTCGACGACATCCGCCGCGCGGTAGATCACCTGAACCTGACGACGCAATGGGTACAATCGCGGGCGACGGAGGCACAGCTCGACGCCGTCACTGATGACTTGCTTTTGGCAATGCACGACCTGCGCAGCGCTTTGGTGCGCAAGAAGGCTGACCGCATGGAGCGCAGCTGACGGCGGGCGAAAGCTGCGCAGCGCTGTGCCAACGGCCTTGCGCAGAATAAGCTAAAGCGTCAGCCCTTTCAGCGTATGCCGCCAGAACCGCAGGTTCAGCAACACCGCCGCCACGCCCAATCCGGCCACCAGCCCGGCCCAGATGCCGATCGCTCCGAAACCCAGCGTAAAGCCCAGCAGATAAGAGCATGGCATACCGACCACCCAATAGCTGATCGCCGCCATAATCATGGGTATCTGCGTGTCTTGCACCCCGCGCAACAGGCCAAGCGCCACGACCTGCGCCCCATCCACAAGCTGGAACAGCGCCGCCATGACCAGCAGCCCGATACCGATGGTCAAAATCTCGGCCCGCGCGGGTTCGTCCTCTTGCATAAAAATAGAAATTAGCGGCTCGGGCCAGCCCACGAAACCGATCATCGTGACCAGCGCAAAAACCAGCGACAGCGCCGTGACGATCACCGCGCCCCGCGCCATATGCGGCACATCGCGGCGGCCATAGGCATTGCCCGCACGGATCGTGGCCACGTTGCTCAGACCCAGATGCACCATGAAAGTCAATGAAGCGAGTTGGATCGCGATGCCATGCGCGGCCAGGGCGATCGTGCCAAGCCAGCCCATCATCAGCGACGACGCCGCAAACAAGCCAACTTCGCTGAGCGTGGTCAGGCCGATGGGCAGGCCAAGCCGAAACACCCGCACGAGCATCTGCGGATCAACCCGCCAAAGCCGCACGAACAGGCTATGCTGCGGCAGCGCGATCAGCACATAGATCACCACGCCGATCAGGGAGACGAATTGCGTCGTGACCGAAGCAATCGCAGCCCCCATAACCCCCAATTCCGGCGCGCCCCAATTGCCAAAGATCAGCGCATAGTTCGCCAAAGCATTGATAACCGCCGCAAATAGGGTGATCCAAAGCACCACCTGCGTGCGTTCCAACGCCGCAAGGTAGGATTTCAGCACCATCACCAGCAACGCCGGTACGATCCCCCAACCGGCTACCGACAGATAGCGCCCTGCCATTGCGGCCAGTTCCGGCCCCTGCCCAAGCAGGTTCAACAGCGGCGTCGCCCAGATCATCACGGGCAGCGCAATCATGGCGAAGCCTACCGACAGCCACAGCCCCATCCGTGTGGCGCGGCGCAAGCCGATCTCGTCGTCCTCAGCATCATAGGCGGCTACCAGCGGCATCACCGCCATCGCAAAACCCGACCCAAAAATGAAAAGCACAAAGAAATAGGTGCTGCCCAACACCACCGCCGCCAGCGCTTCAACCGCGTACCAGCCCAGCATAACCGTGTCAGTCACACCAATCGCCATCTGCGCGAGATGCCCGCCGATCAGCGGCAGCCCGAGCGTCAGGATCGCCCGGACGTGATTGCGGTTTGTCATCGGTGTTATCATCAAGAAGCCTTACGCCGGAGCCGCCCAAAGGGGAAGACTGGTTTTCCGCCCTAGAAGCAACCTGTCGCGGCGGGTACAATCACACAAAGCTATGTTTTTCTTGCATAACTTTGAAAGAACGGCAAAACTAAGGCTGGGAGGGGTCGTCATGGAGCCGACAAGGACCGAGACGCGTCACGTCAATGGGCAGGAAATCTTCCTGCGCTACTGGGGCGACGCAACCCAACCACCGCTATTGATGCTGCACGGTTTTCCCGAATACGGCGGCGCGTGGTCTGACCTCGCACCTTTCCTGTCCCAACATTTCCACTGTATTGCACCGGACCAGCGCGGCTATGGGCAAAGCAGCGCGCCCGAGGGCATTGAGCCCTACGCTATGGCGCATCTTATGGCCGATATGGTGGCTGTCGTCGGCGAAGGCCCAGTGACCGTGTTGGGCCACGACTGGGGCGCGTCCGTCGCCTATGCGCTGGCGATGTTCCGGCCTGATCTGGTCACGCGGTTGATCATAATGAATGGCGTGCACCCCGTGCCCTTCCAACGCGCCCTTGCAGCCGGGGGCGCGCAGACCGCCGCGTCGCAATACATCACCGCCCTACGGAGCGAAGGCAGCGCGCAAAAGCTGTCACAAAATGACTACGCTGGACTGCTGAAACTGTTCTCGGCCAATATGGACCTTGATTGGCTCACCCCCGAACGCACCGCGGCCTACCGCGCGGAATGGGGGCGGCCGGGGCGCCTGCGGGCGATGATCAATTGGTACCGCGCCTCGCCGCTGCAGGTTGCAGCAACGGGCAGACCTATCAGCCTGCCTGACTTCCCCACCGAACGTCTGCAAGTGCGTTGCCCCCATCTGCTGATCTGGGGCAGCAATGACACGGCCCTGCTGCCCGAGGCGACCGAGGGGTTGGAAACCTTTGCCGCGGACCTCACCCGCGTCGAAATTGCCGGGGCGGACCACTGGTTGCACCACCAAAAGCCAAATGAAGTGGCTGATGCGATCTTAAATTGGATCGGTGCCGACTTGTAAAACGCACATCTGAGTGTATATTCAAATGCGCATTCAGGAGCGCAACATGACCCGTATACACACCAACCACATCGCCACGATGACCGAAATGCGCGAACCGCATAAGGTGCTGGAACGCTCTGGCGGCAAGCCCGTCGCGGTGATGAAAAACTCGCGCTGTGTGGGGTATTTTGTTCCGGCGGAGGCGACTTTGCAGGAAGAGCCGCGGGTGGCAACTTTGGATGAGGTGATGCAGAGTCTCGAACGTCGAAAGCACGTGCATCAGCCGGTTCTTGACTACCTGAAAGACAAATGAATTTTGTCCTTTTAACATCTGATCTGGTCGTCAAACTCCATGATGCCGCACTGAATCCCGGCGAGCTACAAGGAATGGCGATGGACAAGTCGCTTGAGAGTGCTCTCGCGCGGGTGGAGAACCGGCTCGTATACGGTATGATCAACGACGTTTTCGACCTCGCCGCTGCCTATTGTGTAGCGGTAGCAACAGGCCATGTTTTCAACGATGCGAATAAGCGCACTGCTTATCTCGCTCTTGATATCTGCCTTGATCTCAATGGCGTTCAACTCGATTACGAGACCATCGAGGCCGGTGACCTGATCCGCGACGTCGCACAGCGGCGCATCGACGAAGACAGCCTCGCCACATGGCTCCGCGCCAAAGCCGCCTGAATCCACCCGACCTTGCAAAGCATGATTGCCCCCGCCGCGCTGCCCTGTCAAAATGGCCTCCACCCTACAACAAAGAGCAGGCCCGCATGACCGACCTTCTTTCCGGCCAGGAACCCACAGATTACGACGCCTCCTCCATCGAAGTGCTGGAGGGGCTGGAGCCCGTCCGCAAGCGCCCCGGCATGTATATCGGCGGCACGGACGAGCGCGCGCTGCATCACCTCGTGGCCGAAGTGCTCGACAACTCGATGGACGAAGCCGTCGCGGGCCATGCCACGCGCATTGAAGTCGAGCTGCA
>Ga0209345_10003141_pt1 | contig 17256 bp, 19 predicted proteins | sample Cruoilmetagenom7_FD_187294 | JGI IMG/M metagenome (GOLD analysis project Ga0209345, IMG submission 187294) | Oil polluted marine microbial communities from Coal Oil Point, Santa Barbara, California, USA - Sample 7 (SPAdes) (version 2) | ecosystem: Environmental > Aquatic > Marine > Oil seeps ...
CGCCGGAAACCTTGTAGGCATTGTCGTCGGAGGTGTTCTCGAACTTGCCGCCGGCGTGCAACTGGGTCATGATGACCTCGGCCGCAGAGACGCCCTCTTCCTTGTGCATACCAACCGGAATACCGCGGCCATTGTCCTCGACCGAGACGCTGCCATCGGCGTTGAGGGTGATCAGTATAAGGTCGCAATGACCGGCAAGTGCCTCGTCGATCGCGTTGTCCGAAACCTCGAACACCATATGATGCAGGCCGCTGCCGTCATCGGTGTCGCCGATATACATGCCAGGCCGCTTGCGCACCGCATCCAGGCCCTTAAGAACCTTGATGGAATCCGCGCCATATTCGTTTTGATTGGAAGATTTGGAAGCATCTTCCGGATTATTGCTGTTGCTAATGTCACTCATGCCGCGACCATAGCCGCTGGCGCCGCCAAACCCAAGGAAAATTTAGGATTTTCGGATATTAAAATCATTTAAAATCAATCAGTTATATTGGTTTCCGATTGTACAAAAAATATCGCGACCAAGTCGTGGTTATCAAAATGAATAGGGGTAAAAAAAGGCGGCAGACAAGGGCTTTTGAGTCCACGGCCAAAAGCCCTTTGTACCGTTGCGCCTTTGTGCAAAACAGGACGTTTATTAGCGCTTTTTCCGCATAAAAAGTCCAAAAAGGAACCAATGCATGACCAATCCAGCCGAAATCATCCCCTTTGCCAAGACGATGGGCATCACCATCACGACGATGGACAAGGACAAGATATGTGGAGAAATGCTGGTGCGGCCCGACTTGTGTACCGCTGGCAACGGGCGCGGCAGTCCCAGCATCCATGGCGGCGCGGTGATGACCTTTGCCGATGTGCTCGGAGCCTTCGGCGGCTTTGTCAATCTGCCCGAGGGATCGAACGGGACCACGACATCGGAAAGCAAGACCAATTTCCTCAATGCGGCGCCCGAGGGCAGCATCGTCTACGGCGAGGCGACACCGTTCAAGACCGGCCGGCGCCAGTCGGTCTGGCAAACGAAGATCACGCTGGAGGATGGCACGCTGGTGGCCGTGGTCACGCAGACCCAGATCGTGCTTTGAGGGCCGACATCTGACCGGTTGGGTCTTTTTTGAACCTCCGGCATCCGCAGCTATGTCCCATTCCCTGAACCCGATCGGAACCTCCGACTTACCGTTCGTGCTGAGCCTGTCGAAGCACCTGCACGCTCGCCAGCGTCCTTCGACAAGCTCAGGACGAACGGCAGGCAGACAGGCCGTGACTAACGCCACACAAAAGCGCTTCCGGCCCCAATATATTCGCAGCTTCCCAAAGGCCCCGCTTTTGCGCTAAACCATTGCCATGAACAGAACCCTGCTCGCCGCTTCCCTTATATGCATGGCAACCACCGCCTGCTCCGAATCCACCAAGGTCAGCGATGATCTGGCCGAAAGCAGTGCCTATATCGATAACCCGACCGGACGGACCGAGCGGGTCGAGGAGGACCCGTCAGCCAAGCCGGTGCGCATCGGCGAGGGCGGCCCCCGCTTCGATGCCTGCCAGTCGGTCGGCGAAGTCGGTCGCCATGTCAGCGGATCGCTACCGGTGCTGAGCGCGCCCTTTGATGCCGCAGAAAAAATCGACAGTCTTTCCCCCGGCCAGATCGTCCATATCTGCACCCGCAGCATCGACCAGCAATGGTTCGGGATCGTCTATGACAAGCCGTCCGATCCGGCGAACAGCACACCGGTCGACTGCGGTGTCTCCTCTCCGGTGCGCGCCAAGCGCAATTACGACGGCCCGTGCAAGAGCGGCTGGGTCGAGAGCACTTATGTGGTGCTGGTGGCGGGGTAGGCCTGTCGAGACCTAAGCGAGGTCTGTTTAAGCGAGGTCTGTTATTGCAGCGCGAATAGCTGTGCGGAGCGCCAAAGCGGGCATTAGGAAAATGCGCAAATATTGTGGTAGGTTTCCCTCAGGATTTGACACTGAGGCATCGCGATGAAAACAGTTTCCCTGATTTTGATGACATTGCTGTTGTCCGCCGCTGCTCCCAAGTCAGAGGCAGAAAAGGCATTTGATGAATGGGTGTTAGCGTTTAATTCCAATGATGAAGAGGCTCTCAAGACATTCAGCGCCAAACGGCTAGGCTATTCGGATATTGCCTATTTTCGGGACGTGTGGGATGAATCTGGCGGGCTGGATATCGCGAAAATCGAGAGAAACGAACCGCACCGCTTCATTGCCAAAATGCGTGAACGCGAATCGCGCGCGTTTAGACGGGTGACGGTTGAACTAGAGGCCATCGGGTCCGGGAAATTGAAGACATTGTCGACCCGCAGTTTCGCAATGCCGCAAAGCGAGGCAATCGCAAACTTGAAGGCGTTTGCCGAACGACTGGCAAAACATGACAAGTTTTCGGGTGTCGTTGCCGTCAAACGAGGGCCGACCATATTGTTCCATCAAGCCTTTGGGCTGGCCGATCGTCAAAACCAACGGCCGGCGACTGTTGATACGCCGTTCTTTTTTGCGTCCCAGGGGAAGATGCTGACCGCGGTTTCAATTTTGCAGTTGGTTGAATCCGGCACGCTGGATCTTCATGCTCCGCTTGGCAAATATCTGACCGATTATCCCAACGAAGACATGGCAAAGGTGACCATCAGACAACTGCTCACCCATACCGGAGGAACCGGAGAGATGGGCTTGCTCAATCCGGGAGATGCCGAAAACCGCAAAACCGTCCGTACATTGAACGACATAATTGAATTGAACGATAGTCGGGCGCCAGCCTTCGGCCCCGGAAGCCGTATGGACTATTCCAATTACGGCTTCATATTATTGGGGGCGATCATCGAGAAGGTGAGTGGGCAGGACTATTTTGATTATGTGACCAGAAGAATTTTGGAACCGGCAGGAATGACCCATACTGGCTGGCCGACCTTGGATGAACTCGACGGCATCGCGATACCTTACTCCGCCAATCAGTATAAATTTCTGCTGCCGGCAATTGAAACCCTGCCGTGGCAGGGAGGCCCGGCAGGAGGTGGTGTTTCGACGGCTTTGGACGGACTACGCTTCATTGACGCGCTCAGGTCGGGGACACTCCTATCCAGGTCCTTGCTCGCAGAAGCGACCAGTCCGCAGGAGGAATGGTATGGCTATGGTTTTGTCACCGGCTATCCCGGACAATCGCCACAATGGGGGCATGGAGGCAACGCATCGGGCACAGATGCGTCCTTGTTCTTTTTTCCTGCACTCAATACGACCTTCTCCTGCTTGGGAAACCGTGAGGGCGTGTGCAACAAACTCTTCCAGAACTATGCTCAGCATATGATACCTCCGCAACCGATTGAGGATTAGCGCATCACTCTTAGCGCCTTCGCGTCTTAGCGTGAAAATTTTCCCGGACTGTTCAAATGAACGAACAGTGAGGAAAGCCATTGCATCTCAAGCCGATATGCGGAATTAATCGCTTGATGAAACATATCGACCCAGCCCGCTATCTCGAACAGCCGTTTGGCCAAATCGCTGATCTTATCAACGCCCATGCGGTTAACCAGCCGGACGGGATCGCGCTGGATGACAGCGGGGAAAAGCTGAGCTGGGCGGAGACCGCCGCGCAGGTCAACCGCATTGCCGCGCAATTGCAGGCAGACGGGCTGCAAAAGGGGCAGGTGGTTGCGATTCTGGGGACGACGACGGTGCGCTATGCGCTGGCCTATCTCGGTGCGATTGTCGCCGGCGGTTGCGCCGCACCGCTGACCACGTCGGCGACGCCGACGCAGCTGGCCAACATGATGCGCGACAGCGGCGCGATGCATTTGTTTATAGACAGCGCCAAGCGCGCCGAGCTTCTGGAGAGCGGCGAAGAGCTGCCGCCGCTGAAACATGTCATGCTCGATCAGGCGACGGATGACGCGCCGGCAATGGAAGACTGGATGGCACCGGCAGGCGCCACGCCTGTCGATCTCGGTGTCGGCCCGAGTGACCCCTATAATATCATCTATTCCAGCGGCACTACCGGCACGCCCAAGGGCATTGTCCACAGCCGCCAGATGCGCTGGTATCATGCGGCGGTCGGAAAGGCGACCGGCTATGGTCAGCCGGGGCAGGTCACTCTACTGTCGACGCCGCTCTATTCGAACACGACGCTGGCTTTGTTCACGCCGACCATAGCCTATGGCGGGACGCTGGTGATGATGGGCAAGTTCGATTGCCAGCGCTGGCTGGAACTGGCGCAGGAGCATCGCGCCAGCCATACAATGCTGGTGCCGGTCCAATATCAGCGGCTGATGGATTATGAAGGCTTTGACGATTTCGATCTGAGCGCCATGACCCATAAATATTGCACCAGCGCGCCCTTCTCGGCTGAGTTGAAGGCCGAAGTGCTCAAACGGATGCCCGGCGGGCTGATCGAAATTTATTCGATGACCGAGGGCGGGGTGGTCTGCCTGCTGCTGTGCCACGAGCATCCGGACAAATTGCACACGGTTGGTATTGCCTGGGGCGGCAGCGAAGTGATTACGGTGGACGAAGAGCTCAACCGGTTGCCCGCGGGCGAAATGGGCGAACTGGTCGGCCGGTCGCAGACGATGATGTCGGGTTACAAGAACCAGCCGGAGAAGACCGAGGAAGCCAGCTGGTATGACGAAAATGGCGACCGCTGGCAGCGGATGGGCGATATCGGCAAGGTCGACGAAGACGGGTTTATCACGCTGATGGGCCGGACCAAGGACATGATCATCTCGGGCGGGTTCAATATCTATCCCCGCGATCTGGAAGAAGCGCTGATGGCGCAGCCGGGTGTCGCCGATGCAGCCGTGATCGGTGTAGCCTCGCGGCAATGGGGCGAGACGCCGGTTGGTTTTGTCGTCGCCGACGCCGGCGCGACGCTCGATCTGGAAGCACTGAAGGCGGCGACCAATGCCAATCTCGGCAAGACCCAGCGGCTTTCGGAGCTGCGGCTGATCGACGAATTGCCGCGCAGCCATATCGGCAAGATATTGAAAACCGAACTGCGGGATATGGTCGAGGCAAGCTAGTTTGGAGAGGGGCTTCATCCGACCATGTTGATGACATTTCTTGTCGTTGTGGTGGTTTCGGCGGCGTTGATAGCGGGCGCGCTCTGGGGCATTTACGGCAAATTATCGGCCAGGACCGAGGGCTTTGTCATCGCGCTCGCCGGTGGCGCGCTGATTGTCTCGCTGGTCAGCGAATTGATCCAGCCCGCCGTCGAGCAAAGCAATTTGTGGGTCGGGCTGGGCGCGGTCGCCGCCGGGGCCGTGACCTTCTCTGTCATCGATTACTGGATCGACGAAAAATGGGGCGCGGAAGGCGGCGGTGGTCTTCTGGCGGCGATCACGCTGGATGGCGTGCCGGAGAATCTGGCGCTCGGTGTGGCGCTGATCGGGGCGGCGCCGATTGAAGTTGCGGCGCTGGCTGGTTCCATTTTGCTCTCCAACCTGCCGGAAGCCGCTGGTGGCGCAAAGCAGATGGTCGGCAACGGGCTGTCGAAAGGCAAGACGCTGGGGCTCTGGGCGATGACCGCGCTGCTATTGTCGGCAGCCGCGATCATCGGGAATTTTGCTCTCGAAGGCGTTTCGCCACATGTGCTGGCCGCGACTCGCTGTTTCGCCGCCGGAGCCGTGGTCGCCTCGCTCGCCACCGAGGTGTTTCCCAAAGCCTATAAGGAAGATCTCCATATGGCTGGTGTCGCAACCGCTATCGGCGTGATATTGGCCGTCTTTCTCGGCGAGCTTGCCACCGCCTGAGAAGGGTCGGATTTTGCGGCGACAAGCGACAAAGGCACTGGACTCAATTGGGGCGGACCACTAAGCGGCTAAGCCATGTCCATAGCCCATGAAGAAACCATCCTGATCGTCGATTTCGGCTCTCAGGTCACGCAGCTTATCGCCCGAAGGGTGCGCGAGGCGGGGGTCTATTCCGAGATTGCCCCGTTCAACAGTGCAGAAGAAGCCTTTCACAGGCTGAAACCAAAGGGCGTGATCCTGTCGGGATCGCCCGCCGGTGTGCCCGAAGAAGGCAGCCCGCGCGCGCCGGATGTGATTTTTGAAAGCGGCGTACCGATCCTTGGCATCTGCTATGGCCAGCAGGTGATGACGCATCAGCTGGGCGGCGCGGTAGAATCGGGTGAAAGCGGCGAATTTGGCCGGGCCTTTATTGAAATATCCGAAGAGTGCGTGTTGTTCGATGGCCTGTGGCAGGTCGGCGAAAAGCATCAGGTGTGGATGAGCCACGGTGACAAGGTGACCGAATTTGCCCCCGGCTTCCGCATTGTCGCGACCACCGAAGGCGCGCCCTTTGCGCTGATCGCCGATGACGAGCGGCGCTATTATGGCACGCAGTTCCACCCGGAAGTCGTCCACACGCCCGATGGTGGCCGGATGATTGCCAATTTTGTCCGCCATGTCTGCGGCTGCGTCGGCGACTGGACGATGGCCGAATTCAAGGCCGCCAAGATCAAGGAAATTCGCGAACAGGTCGGGGACGGAAAAGTCATCTGCGGTCTCTCGGGCGGGGTCGACAGCGCGGTTGCGGCGGTGTTGATTCACGAGGCGATCGGCGATCAGCTGACCTGCGTCTTCGTCGATCACGGACTGATGCGGATGGGCGAAGCGGATCAGGTGGTGAGCCTGTTCAAGGGCCATTATAATATCCCGCTGGTTCACAAGAATGTCGAGGAACTGTTTCTCGGCGGTCTTGCCGGCGTCACCGATCCGGAGAAGAAACGCAAATTTATCGGCGCGACCTTCATCGACGTGTTCGAGGCAGAGGCCAAGGCGGTCGGCGGCGCCGATTTCCTGGCGCAGGGCACGCTTTATCCCGATGTGATCGAGAGCGTCTCGTTCACCGGCGGGCCGAGCGTCACCATCAAGTCGCATCATAATGTCGGCGGCTTGCCGGAACGCATGAACATGAAGCTGGTCGAGCCGCTCCGCGAATTGTTCAAGGACGAGGTCCGCGAACTGGGCCGCGAACTGGGCCTGCCGGAAATCTTTGTCGGCCGGCACCCGTTCCCCGGACCGGGTCTTGCGATCCGCATTCCCGGCGAAGTGACCAAGGAACGCTGCGACATCTTGCGCAAGGCGGACGCCATTTATCTCGAGGAAATCCGCAACGCCGGCCTCTATGACGCGATCTGGCAGGCCTTTGCCGTATTGCTGCCGGTGAAAACCGTCGGCGTGATGGGCGACAGCCGCACCTATGACAACGTCTGCGGCCTGCGCGCCGTCACCAGCACCGACGGCATGACCGCCGACGTCTACCCTTTCGATGCCAGCTTCCTGACCCGCGTATCAACGCGGATCGTCAACGAGGTGAAGGGGATTAACCGGGTGGTTTATGATTATACCAGCAAGCCGCCGGGGACGATTGAGTGGGAATAAATCGGAACCAGCGGGCATCCGGGGGATGCACGCCCGATTTATTCGGCGACGTGAAGAGCGGCGGGGCTTAATGTTTGCTCACGGTATTGAACCGAGGCAAAGACCAACATGGTTGCGATGGCTCACGTTAATTCTGCTGATCGTTCCGCTCTTCCCTTTTGTTGCATATCGGGCGTGGCGTTCTGTTCGGGCACAAGATTCTGATGACCCAGAAGACTTGATCGAAGAAATTCATAAGATGAATCGGCTATCCTGGATTTTAAGGGGCAAGAATCCAGAAATGCGTCTGAGTGACAGGGCGAAGATTGCGGAGCAACGGGTTCTGCAAAACCGTCTTGAAGAAGCTCAGCGGGAGTTTTCATCGATCAGGGAAGAACTTAAGGACAGAGATTCGGATAATGCCAAATATCTTCGATATTATTGCAATTACTGGCTAGCAAATATCAGAGGGGATTGGGAGCAGGCTGAATATGAACTCAGGCAGGCCGCAAAAATATCCTATCAATCACGAATATTATGGCTACCGGAACCAAAGGGTCCAGATTCTCTCGATCTTGGCTTCGATCAGGAATTGCTAGAGGCGGCGGAAGACGCTGGTATGACCGTTGAGGAATTTGTTCGCCAGCAAGTGATCAAAAATTGAGCCCGCGCTGTCATGCTGAACTTGTTTCAGCATCCAATGTGACCCAATTACCAATTGTGGAACCGGGAAAGTGGACTCTGAGCCGACGGTCCCGAAGGAAATCAAGTTCAGGATGACGATTGTGACTGCCTCGGTCCTTCGACAGGCTCAGGACGAACGGGGTTTTTGCGTTTCGGTGTCGCTGCCACGGAAACGGCTGGTCGACCGGCGCCAATCGTCATCAGTCGGCTATGATGCGGGCAGTTGTTGACCATCCACCACCGCCACCTTAAGCTCGATTTTAATTGAATAATTAAAAATCAGGAGAGACCCGCCATGAAAGCCATCCAGCTCCACGCCCCCGCCTCGCTCGACAATCTCAAACTGGTTGATCTGCCCGATCCGGCGGCGCCCGGCCCCGGTGAAATCGCGGTGCGGCTGCGGGCGTCCAGTCTCAACTATCATGACTATGCGGTGGTCAAGGGGATGATCCCGACGGCGGAAAACCGCATTCCGATGTCCGATGGCGCGGGCGAGGTTACCGCTGTCGGTGAAGGCGTCAGCGACTTCGCGGTGGGCGATCTGGTGGTTTCGACCTTCTTTCCCGACTGGATCGACGGGACGCCGCCCGAAAATGGGTTCAAGCGGGTGCCCGGCGACGGCATTGACGGCTATGCCGTCGAGCAGGCGGTTGGCCCCGCCACGTCTTGGACCAGGGCGCCCAGGGGCTATAGCGCAGCCGAGGCCGCGACCCTGACCTGCGCGGGTCTTACCGCGTGGCGGGCCTTGTTTGTCGATGATGATATCAAACCGGGTGACGCGGTGCTGGTGCAGGGCACTGGCGGTGTCTCGATCTTCGCACTGCAATTTGCCAAGGCGGCCGGCGCGACGGTGATCGCGACCTCTTCGTCGGATGCCAAACTGGAGCGGCTCAAGGCGCTCGGCGCGGATCATCTGATCAATTACAGAACGGTCGAGAAATGGGGCCCGAAGGTTCTCGAACTGACCGGCGGCAAGGGTGTCGATTGCGTTGTCGAGATCGGCGGGCCGGGCACACTCGACCAGTCGATGATGGCGACGCGCATTGGTGGCCATGTCGCGCTGATCGGGGTGCTTACCGGTTTCGCCGGACCCGTGCAGACCGGATTGCTCATGGGGAAGAACCTGCGCGTGCAGGGCCTGACTGTCGGCAGTCGCAAGCAGCAGCTCGACATGATCGCGGGCGTCGAGGCCAATGGCATCAAACCCGTGCTCGACAAATCCTTCCCGCTGGCCGATCTTGGCGACGCATTCCGTCATCAGGAATCGGGTCAGCATTTTGGCAAGATTATCGTCGATATCTGAAGGCGTCCTCGCGATTGAAGGGAAGCAATATGATCAAGGGAAGCTGTCTGTGCGGATCGGTCACATATGAAGCGGATTGTGACCCCGGGCTGATCCTGCATTGTCATTGCCAGACCTGCCGGAAAGCCCATAGCGCCGCCTTTTCCAGCGTAATGCCGATCGCATTTGATGCCTTTAAATGGACCAGCGGAGAGGATCTTCTCAGCCATTTTGAATCATCGCCCGGCAAGGCACGCTATTTTTGCTCGCGCTGCGGGTCGCAACTGATCGCCGAGCGGCGGTCAGCGAATATGATCATGCTCAGAATGGGCTGTGTCGATACGGAAATCACGCAAAGGCCCGACGCCCATATCTGGCGGTCGGATGGCGCGCCATGGTATAATCCGGACCATGATATCCGCCAGTTGGCGGAAGGCTATGTAAAGGCCTAGCGCCGCGATGCAGATATCCACCGCCACAGAGTCCGACAGGGACGACGTCATAGCGCTGTGGGAAGCATGCGGTCTCACGCGCCCGTGGAACGATCCGGCGGCGGATTATCGTCTGGCCGTGGCGAATGAAACATCCGCGATATTGCTGGCGCATATTGAAGGCGAACTGGTCGCCAGTGTCCTGACCGGTTTCGACGGCCATCGCGGTTGGGTCTATTACCTCGCGGTCGCGGCGGATTTCCGGAAACAGGGCCTTGGCAGAAAAATGATGGAAGCGGCAGAACAGTGGCTGCGCGAGCGCAATGCGCCGAAAATTCAGTTGATGGTGCGCGATGACAATGAAGCGGCCATCGGCTTTTACAAGGCGCTGGGCTATGATGTGCAGCCGGTTGTAACCATTGGCCGCCGGCTGGACTGACCAACCGACATCGCGGGAGCTGCTCACCGACGGATCGCAGAGCGCGTCACAGTCTTGCTACTGACCGGTTGCTCGCCCATATTCCGCTGATGCAACTCGACCTGGGACCCGATCATCGCACCGAAATATTGCGCCGGATGCACCGCCAGCTGATCGCGCAATTTGGCCGGGTGATCCGGCCCGATGACAAGCGCCGCGATCCGATGTGGACATTGGTGCAAGGTGTGATCGGCGCGCGCGCCAAGACCGCCGTGTCTAATGACAATACTGACAGGCTGATCGCCGCTTATGGGTCGTGGGAGCGCGCCGCCGAGGCGCCGGTCGAGGAACTGAAAGCACATCTTAAAACCGCTACTTTCCCGGCAATTGCAGCAGAGCGGCTGAAGATCTGCCTGCAGGAAATTATCGCCCGGCGCGGCAAGGCCAGTCTGGATCATCTCGAATCCATGGACGCCGTCGAGGCAATGGACTGGCTCGAGACTTTGCCGGGGATTGCACGAAAAATCAGCGCCGGTATCATGAACACCAGCCAGTTTAATCGCAAAGCGCTGGTGCTCGATTCCGGGCATCGCCGTGTGGCGCAACGTATGGGACTGGTGCCACCAAAGGCCGATACGGCGCGCGCTTATGATGCGCTCATGCCGATATTGCCGCCTTCATGGTCGGCTGAGGATGTGGACGAGCACCATCTGCTTGGCAAACGCCTTGCGCAGACGATCTGCCGGCCAAAACGACCGGATTGTCCGTCCTGTCCGGTGCGTGCCGATTGCGAGACGGGCCGGAGCCTATGATAAGCGATCAACAGGTTGAAACCGTCTACCGCCGCCTTGCGGAAGCCATGCCGGGCCGGACGAAAGACGCGAAGGGACCAAAAGGCCAGCCCGACGCCTTCCGTTCCTGTATTTCTTGCATGCTCTCGGCCCAGTCGCTGGACCGCAACACCGCCAGCGCCGCGCGCGCCTTGTTCGCGCTTGCGCAAACACCGGAAGCGATGCTCGAGCTGGATGATCGCGATATTGCGGCGGCAATCAAACCGTGCGGGCTGTATAATATGAAAACCCGCAATATCCGGAAATTCTGCGAATATTTGCTGGCCGAACATGGCGGTGTCGTTCCAGACACGCGGGAAGGTCTCTTGTCGATGCCGGGCATCGGCCGAAAATGCGCAGACATCGTGATGAGCTTCACTTTCGGTGCCGATGTGATCGCCGTAGACACCCATGTGCACCGGGTGTGCAACCGGATCGGCCTGACCGATGCGAAGACTACGGACAAGACCGCCCAGCAGCTGGAAGCACGCAGTCCCGATTGGGCCTTGCACGACGGCCATTTCTGGCTAATTCAGTTCGGGAAGCGAATCTGCACTTCCCGGAGCCCCAAATGTGACCGATGTCCGGTCAATGACATCTGTCTCTGGCTCAAAGTGCAGCAGAAACAGGATCAGGCCCATGAGTAACGAAACCAAGATGTACGGCATTTCCAATTGCGACACGATCAAGAAGGCGCGCAACTGGATGGAGAAAAACGGCATCAACTATGTTTTTCACGACTATAAAAAATCCGGGATCAGCAAGGAAAAGCTGGAAATGTGGGTGATGCAGGTCGGTTGGGAAGCGCTGGTCAACAAGCGCGGCACCACCTTCCGCAAGCTGCCCGACATGGTGAAGGAAAATATCGGCGACGATACGGCGGTGATGGTGATGGCGGAGAATCCCAGCATGATCAAACGCCCGGTGCTGGAACATGGCGACGAACTGGTCGTCGGTTTCAAGGCGTCGGATTATGAAGCAGCGGGTCTGACAGCGCGCAACAGCTGATGCCGACGATCATGTCCCATGCCGCCGTGCCGCTTGCGGGCGCGCTGATATTGGGACGGAGTCGGCTTTCCCTGCCGGTGATCGCAACCGGTTTGCTGGTCGCGATGTTGCCCGACGCCGATGTGATCGGCTTCCGGCTTGGCATCGAATATGGAGACGGCTGGGGACATCGCGGCGCGACCCATAGTCTGCTCTTTGCCGCCTCGGTGGCGCTGTTCGCCACGGCCTTGCTACGTCCACAGCGATATGGCGTGGCGGCGGCCTTTCTATTTGTCTCGATGGCCTCGCACGGTTTGCTCGATATGCTCACCAATGGCGGGCTGGGCGTGGCTGTGCTTTGGCCATTCGACGATATACGCCATTTCGCTCCGTTTACCCCGATTGCCGTATCGCCGATCGGGATTTCCGATTTTATCAGTGGCCGTGGCATCAAAGTGTTATATTCCGAAGCTATCTGGATTTGGATACCGCTGACACTGATTGCCGCGGCTTTTGGTATCAGGAAAAGGACAAGCAAATGGTTCAGGCAAAATGGAACGGCGCGGTGATCGCCGAAAGCGACGACACGGTCGTGGTAGAGGGCAATCATTATTTCCCGCGCGACTCCGTCTGGTCAAAATATGTGCTGCACAGCGACACGACCAGCCACTGCCCCTGGAAGGGGGACGCCTCCTATCATAGTCTGATTGTCGATGGTGAAATGAACGAGGACGCGGCCTGGCATTATCCCGAGCCGAAGGAAGCTGCCGCCGGGATCAAGGACAGGATCGCCTTCTGGAAAGGCGTAACGGTCGGCTAATGATGCGTGGCCGGATCGCCTCGACCTTGCTATTCGCGCTGGTCTTGGCCGGGTGCGGCATGAAAGCGGAACAGGCAGGAGAAGCGAGAGTGACGACATCCACGCTAACCGGCGAAGCGCCCGTCATCATCGCCCATCGCGGCGCCAGCGGCGAGCGGCCGGAACATACGCTCGCCGCCTATCAGTTGGCGATCGAACAGGGTGCGGATTTTATCGAGCCGGATCTGGTGCTGACCAAAGACGGGGTTCTGGTTGCCCGGCACGAAAATGAAATCAGCGGGACGACCGATGTCGCCGACAAGCCGGAATTTGCCGGGCGCAAGACGACCAAGATGATCGACGGAGAATCATATGAAGGCTGGTTCACCGAAGATTTTACCCTTGCCGAATTAAAAACCCTGCGCGCCAAAGAACGGCTGCCCGAATTGCGGGCGGCTAATACGCGCTATGATGGCCAGTTCGACGTGCCGACCTTTGAAGAGGTTCTGCAACTGCTCGCGGCGCACGCGGCGGAAACGGGCAAGCGGATCGGCGTCTACCCGGAGACCAAACATCCTGGCTATTTCAAGGATCTGGGATTGGGGCACGACGAATCGTTGCTCAAACTGCTGAAAAAATATGGCTATGACGGCAAGGATGATCCCGTCTTTATCCAGTCGTTCGAGGTTGGCAATCTGAAAGCGCTGGCCAAGACAACGGATGTCAGGCTGGTGCAACTGGTTGCCAGCGAAGGCGGACCACCCGACGGTGCGGCCACGAGTTTTGCCTCAATGCTCACCGCGGATGGCCTGAAAGAAATCGCCACCTATGCCGACGGGATCGGACCTGCGAAAGATCTGGTGATTGGTCGCAATGCCATTGGCCAATTGGGAGGCGCAACCGGGCTGGTGGATGCGGCGCACAAGGCTGGCCTGGTTGTCCATCCCTGGACCTTCCGGCGCGAGAACTATTTTCTCCCGACCGATTTCAAGAGCAGTATTGATCCGCGCGATGCGGGGGATCTGGCGGGCGAAATACGCGCCTATGTTGCCGCCGGGGTCGACGGTCTGTTCAGCGACAATCCCGCCCAGGCGGTGCTCGCCGCAAAGCGATAATCGCGAAGCTGGCCTTATCTTGCGTCGTCGCTTATCAGGGCCGGTCTATCAACGTCATTGCTGAGGATTGCCATGTCAACGACCTTCAAACTCGATACTTCCACCAGCCGCGCCAATCCGCGACCGCAGCCGATGCGGCGCCTGTCGGTGCCGAAAATCCAGGGCCGGAAGGTTAACGGGGTGACGGCAGAACCGGTGGTCATGCTGACCGCTTACACCGCGCGGACCGCGCAATTGCTCGATGCGCATTGTGACATGTTGTTGGTCGGTGATTCGCTGGCACAGGTGATCTACGGGCTCGATTCGACCATCCCGGTGACGGTCGACATGATGTGCAACCATGGCGCGGCGGTCGTTCGCGGCAGCTATCATAGCGTCGTCGTCGTCGATATGCCATTCGGCTCCTACGAATCCTCGCCGGAAAAAGCTTATGAAAGCGCCGCGCGTATATTGAAAGAAACCGGCGCTGCTGCGGTCAAGCTCGAAGGCGGGGAAGTGATGGCCGAAACTGTCGCCTTTCTGGTTCAGCGGGGGATTCCGGTGGTCGGCCATATTGGTCTGACCCCACAGGCAATCAACGTGCTCGGCAGCTATGCCGCGCGCGGGCGCAGCGACGCGGAGGCGAAGAAAATCATCGGCGATGCGATGGCTCTGGACAAGGCCGGTGCCTTTGCAATCGTGCTTGAAGGCGTGCTGGAACCAATCGCGATCGAAGCCACCAAGGCGGTCAGCGCGATCACCATCGGCATCGGTGCCTCGGCGCAATGCGACGGTCAGGTGCTCGTCACCGAAGATATGCTCGGCATGTTCGACCGTACTGCCCGCTTCGTCAAACGCTATCACAATATAGCCGAGCAGATCGATCAGGCGGCCGAGCAATATGCCGGAGAAGTCCGGGAGCGCAGCTTTCCGGGGCCAGACCAGCTCTATCAACCGAAGCAATAGGGGCATTCTTGCCTTATTGCCGATCTGCCGTTCAGCCTGTGGAAATGGTCAATAGACTTTTACATTTGCTATTGCCGACGCTAAAGGACAGCCGATTGCCAATTGCGGTCGTCTGACTGGCGGACCCGGCACATGAAACAGATTTGAGGAAGCCACATTGGCCAAAGACAAAGATCCAGCACCGGAAGAGCAGCCAGACCGTCAGGAACAAGTGTTTCTGCGCGAAGTCGATGAAGCGGTGCGCGAAGATCAGCTGAAGAATTTCGCTGCGCGGTACGGACTGTGGATTGTCGCGGCCATTGTCATCGGTCTCGGATCCCTGGCCGGCTGGATATTCTGGCAAAACAGCCAGAATGAAGACTCTGGCCTCCGCAGTGAAGAATATGTCGCGGCCATTGACAGTGTCCGCCAGAATAATCTCGACGGTGCCGCCGCGGCGCTTGAGCCCCTGACAGAAGCCAAGCAGGACGGGTACCGGGCCGCTGCCCTGTTGATGCAGGCCAATATCGCGCTGGAAAAGGATGATCCCGAAAAAGCGATCGAAGGCTATGGCAAGGTGGTTGCAGACGAGAATCTGCCAAAACCGTTTCGCGATCTGGCGTTGATCCGCAAGACCGCTGCAGAATTTGATACGCTCAAGCCTCAGCAAGTGATCGACCGGCTGAAGCCGCTGGCGGTGCCCGGCAACCCGTGGTTCGGCAGTGCAGGCGAAATGGTCGCACTGGCCTATCTGAACATGAATAAATCCGATCTCGCGGGACCATTGTTCGCCCAGTTGGCGAAAGACGAAAGCGTTCCGCCCACAATCCGGTCGCGTGCTTTGCAAATGGCGGGCGTCGAAGGCATTGACGCAGTGGAAACGGATGGCGATGATGAAAAAGCGACACCGACGAATGCGGGCGCGGCTAAGGGAGAAGCTAAGGAATGATTTCCGGTAAGAAACTGATCGTCGGCCTGATGGCCCTGTCTCTGCTGTCAGGTTGCGGCATATTGGGTGGTGGGGATGGCGAGGACAAGAAGAGCACCCCCACTCTGGGCAAACGAACCCCGATATTGAGCGGTGAAAGCGGCGCGGAAGTGGATCCGGCGCTGGCCTCTATTGCAGTGATCCTGCCTGAGCCGGTCGCCAATAGCGAATGGGCGCAATCAGGCGGCAATGCGAGCAAATCAATTGGTCATGTTGCTCTGGGGGGTAGTCTTGCGCGTGTCTGGACTGCCAGAATCAGCGGCACGACAAAACGGGAACGGCTGGCGGCGGCACCAGTGGTGTCCGGTGGACGGCTTTTTGCCATCGATACCGAAGCCATGGTTCATGCCTTTGACGCTGCATCAGGCGCAAAAATCTGGGCCACCCAGATCGAAGTCAAGGGAGACGGAGCATCGTCCCGGTTTGGCGGCGGAGCAAGTGTGTTTGATAGTGTTGTCTATGCGACCAACGGTGTCGGCGATGTCGTCGCGCTCAACGCGGCAGATGGCAGCCAGATCTGGAAAGTTCGTCCGGCGGGTCCCTTGCGCGGGGCACCGACAATTTCCAATGGTAATGTCTATGTGATGACGCAGGACAACCAGATCTACGCGCTGAACATGGTCGATGGTTCGGTACAGTGGAATGAAGCCGGTACGGTTGGTCTGGCTGGTATTTTCGGTGTAGCCGCGCCGGCAGCCGGACAGGGTACGGTCGTGGCCGGTTATTCTTCGGGCGAACTGACCGCCTATCGCTATGAAAATGGCCGCAATCTGTGGAATGATGCGCTGGCGCGCACCAGTATCACAACGTCGGTGGCGACCTTGTCGGATATCGATGCCGATCCGGTCATTGATCGGGGTCGCGTATTTGCGCTGGGCCAGGGCGGCCGTATGGCGGCTTACGAACTGGTCACAGGGCAGCGGATTTGGGAACTGAATATTGCCGGGATTGCGACTCCGGCGGTGGCGGGTGAATGGGTGTTCGTGCTGACCGATGACGCAAAACTGCTGTGTATTGCCCGGCCCAATGGCAAGGTTCGCTGGATGAGCCAGCTGGCAGCGTTCAAGAACGAGAAGAAAAAGAAAAACCCGATCAACTGGACCGGTCCGGTATTGGCCGGCAATCGTCTGATTGTCGCCAGCACGCAAGGCGAGGTTGTCGCAATTTCACCCGGAGAAGGATCGAGTCAGACGCTGTTCGAACTGGACGACGGGATTTCACTGCCGCCTATCGTGGCTGGTGGTATGCTGTATATTCTCGACGACGGCGGCCGGATTTCGGCATTCCGCTGAGGATATAAACCATAAGGACGGGACCGGCTTTATGCTGCCCAATATTGCAATCATCGGTCGGCCAAATGTCGGCAAATCAACCCTGTTCAACCGTCTGGTTGGCAAGAAGCTGGCGCTCGTCGATGACCGGCCAGGGGTGACCCGT
>Ga0209345_10003142_pt1 | contig 17249 bp, 17 predicted proteins | sample Cruoilmetagenom7_FD_187294 | JGI IMG/M metagenome (GOLD analysis project Ga0209345, IMG submission 187294) | Oil polluted marine microbial communities from Coal Oil Point, Santa Barbara, California, USA - Sample 7 (SPAdes) (version 2) | ecosystem: Environmental > Aquatic > Marine > Oil seeps ...
GTTTTTGGCAACTTCAACGCGCAAGTGGTCACTCAGCGCGTTCACAACCGAGGAGCCGACACCGTTCAGACCGCCGGAAGTTTCATAATTGTCGCCAGAGAATTTGCCGCCTGCGTTAAGCGTACAAAAGATGATCTCAAGCGCGGATTTGCTGGGGTCTTTGGGGTGCGGATCAATCGGGATGCCGCGCCCGTTGTCGCGCACGGTGACGTGTCCATTATCGTGCAGCTCAAGCTCGATCCATGTGGCATGGCCAGCTACGGCTTCGTCCATCGAGTTGTCGATGATCTCGGCCACCATGTGGTGCAGGGCACGGTCGTCCTTGCCGCCGATATACATACCAGGCCGCAGGCGCACATGCTCCATATCCTCCAGCACCTGAATCGAGGATGCATCATATTCGGTGCTGCCGGACTGCGCGCCAGAGAGAAGATCGGACATGGTGTGTGCCTGCTGCTGTTGCTTTTGATTGGCGGCTATTTTGACAGGCTACGGGCGGCGGGGCAATCGCCGTGATCGTCTAATCCACAGGCAAATACGGCGATCGTCGATGATTGTGCAGTTTTTTCTTTTCGGAAGGGTGCACTCGGGCTAGGCAATGACAATAGACGGAGCCGAACCATGGAAAATTCGCTTACTACCCAAACTCTGCGCGACATACCTGATTGGCGGTATCTGTTGCAAGAATATGAAGAACTATACCGCTACCTGCCTGCTGGCGGCAGCGACCGCATTCGCAGCCACCAGCGCAAAGTCCGCGAAGCCATTGGGCGTCTGATGAGAAACAATGCCGTTGTGCAGTTACAGCCAAGAGCGGAAAAGCCGGTCACGGCTCATTTGCGCAGGGCGCTGGATGAAGGGCGACAGGGGGTGCTGGCGCCAGTGGTACGCGCGCTGGACGCAATCGATTCACAACTCAGCTGGCAATATGGCTATGAGAAAGTTCCAAAGGGGCTGGCGAACAGCTATGCCTACGCCGAGCTTGCGGGGCAGAATGGCCCGGTCGTCAGTGATGAGATCATTCTTGGCGTGGTTTTGTTCGCGCCCGCATGCACCTATCCCGCTCATGCCCACAAAGGCATCACAGAAAGCTATGTCTGCCTCTCAGGGGCGGTGTCTGAAAACCACCAAGGCGTCTACGTACCCGGATCAATGATTTTTAACCCGCCAGATCATCTGCACCGCATCACCGTAGGTGACCGCGAGCCAGCGCTGCTGGCTTATGCATGGATCGGGGATAAGGCCGTTTTGCATGAACAGAAGATGGTGTTTACGCGCCTGCGCAAATGAGCGGTCCGATCACGATCCGGGCCGCCTGCGATGCGTCGGACTATCCTTTGATATAGGTCCGCAATGCAGTTTCGAGCCACTCTGACCAGATAAGCGACAGCCAGTGGTGAATTCTCTGTTGGAAGGCCGCGTTCCGGGTCAGATCGCCTAAGATCTCGCGCTGGTTCAACCATGCGTGGGGTCTGCCTTGCAGAGCCAAGGTCTACGTTCTGGCTGACGTCGTCCATCAGGCCCTGCATACGGACCATGTCGCCGGTGTTTACGGTCACGATTATGATTGTTGTGGCGTTGCATTCTGCGGGTGTGATTCATGCAGCCAGCCCAAAGCTGACGGCGCTGGGCAGCAGTGTTTTCTTGATAGACATGGTGCCCTATTCTTAAACACGTAAAGTGATTGGTGAAATTCACCATGGAGCAAGAAGTTGCGCTTTCACCATGTTGTTTCTGCGCCAGCGTGGTTAGGGCCGGATAGAGTAAGGGTATAAGGGATCATCGTCATGGTCGGCGATCCGCAGTCCGCCCTTCAAGGTGCGGCCAGACTCAACCCTTGCCGGGCTGCAGCGTGTGGCGCGCCGATGGCGTCGCGGTAGTGTGTGCAGAGAATCAAGCTGTCCGTTAAGCGGCCATTGGCGAATTCGGCCTCTCGTACAGCTTGCCAGTGATCTTCAAAATGCCAATCTTCGCCGCGCAGTTTCGTCCCTGTTATGTTTGGCTTGAAACCCGGTTCCTCCATCTTGGCGATGTAGACGTCTTTGGGTCATTGCGTTGAAATTCACGCAAGCCATGGCACGAAATGCTGGAGGCGCGCCAACGCGACGAAGGTTTCTGTAATCAAGCCAGTGCTTTGCAGGTGGTTTGGCCGGAGAATCGATGTTCGGCATTGTCACAGGGCGTGAATCCATCGGCACAAATGGTAGCCTAGATTTCAGTCTAGGCAACGCAGACTGCTCACGTTGATCGGAGCGTCCGACTGCGCGTACTGTGTGAGTACGGAGAGTTCGCCCTCCATCGCGGAAAATTCAACTGTTTCCAGAAGCTTTTTGAAGAACAGGTCATTGAGGTGGGGGATGATCACACCGATGATGCCTGTGGATTTCGGGTTCAGGCGCGTTGGGAAGTAGTTCGGTGGAAGAAGCCTATCGTTACCGATAGCTCCTCCATTATTTTACGCGGGGTTTGTCACGATGGCGGTCCCGCTGTTTGGTCGGGCAATAGCATTGCAAGCGTAGTGTGCTTGTCTAAAAACCGTCAGATGCGTGAGTTTTTTCTGGCTTTCCTGCCTCAAATTTACTCCGGCATTTTTGACTGTTTCAGTTTGAACGCGATGCGGCGCAGTGTAGCTGTGGCAGTTCGCGTATTGGTCTAAAGGCGCAGATGTTTGCGCGCAGAATATATACCTCACGCGCTTCACTGCTAAGATGGCACAGTAGCTCCTCTCGAACCGAAAGTATTCTTATGGCTTGGATCAGAACAATTCCTTTTGACGCGGCGACCGGCAAGCTTAGGCAGCTTTATGACCGGGTGACCGGGCCGGGGAATAATGTCGATAATATCATGATGATGCATTCCCTTCGCCCCCACACGATGGAAGCGCATATGGCGGTGTATAAGTACATTCTGCACCACAGTGGCAACACGATACCAAAGTGGTTTCTGGAGGCCTTGGGCGTTTGGGTGTCGCATCTCAATGGGTGCGCCTACTGCGTCGAGCATCACTTCGCCGGAATGAAGAGGTTGCTGGGCGATAATTCACGATCGGTTGCCTTGCGCGACGCGATTGAAGCAGACGACATTCCGGCCATGCCTCTGGACGCGCGCCAGCATGCGGCGATGCGCTATGCGCAAAGGCTGACAAAGACCCCCGCAGATATGGTCCAGATGGATGTTGAAGCATTGCGCATGGCCGGTTGGGATGACGGCGAGATTTTGGAGATTAATCAGGTCACCGCGTATTTCTCTTACGCCAACCGCACTGTGTTGGGGCTGGGCTGTTCAACCGATGGCGATATCATCGGGCTGAGCCCGAATAATTCGGACAATCCCGACGACTGGAACCATCGCTAGATCCAGTCGAGAATTGCTTCTGCCACTTCTTGAGGCTTTTGATGATGTAGCCAGTGGTCCACGCCTTCGATCTCTACACGGGTAAGATCGGGCGCGTATTCCTCTAAACCTTCGGTTGCCGCGGGCATCAATGCTGTGTCTGCTGTGCCCCAGACCAACAAATGCGGGCACCGCACTTGCAGGCGCGCGGGATCGAAGGAGAGCCCGTCAATTGCCTCGCCTTTCTGCCCCAGCTTCAAAGGTGATGCGCGGTACCAGTTGATCATCCCGCGCAGCCCAGCAGCATCGCGCCACGCAGCCTTGTAGTTCGCCAACGTTTCACCAGAAAGCCATTCCATGCCCATATGCGCCGAAAACAACCCCATGAGTTTGGCAAAGTCATCAGCTGCCAAAATGTCTTCTGATCCTTCCCGCCGCAGGAAGTGGATGTATTGTGATGCGTCTGTTTGCGGGCCGCCCTTGGCCAGCTCGCGTTGGAACGGTGCAGGATGAACGCCGTTCATGATGATCAGTTTGGACACCAGTTCAGGATGGGAGATAGCCAAAGCGTAAGCCACCGATGCGCCCCAATCATGGCCAAGCACGATCAGCGGTTCATCCCCGATCAGCGCAACCATATCCGACACCAACAGTGCAGTCTTGTACTGTTCTACTTCTGCCGGACGCCAGCTTTGGCCATAGCCGCGCTGGTCAGGCGCTATGCAATGAAACCGCGCCCCAAGCAGCGGCGCAAGATCGGCCCAAGCCCCCGAATACTCTGGGAAGCCGTGTAGCATCAACAACCGCGGCGCGTTCCGGTCGCCCCAGTGGCGGACGAAAAATTGCTCTCCGTTCAGTTCGGTCGTTTCAGTCCATTGCTCAACCATTGTCTCTCTCCCTGTTTCGACTTTCGAACCGAAGGCCCGTTGAAGTGCCGTCGCGAAATCCTTTGAATCCGTCTTCGAGATAGGCCGCCATGTCTGTGTTCTGCTTCAGGTGCAGGCCGAAAAACGCTGTCGCGTAATGTTGGGCGATGTTGTTCATTACCACCGTATCCCAGACCGGATCGCCGTAATGTTCAAACGGTGCCCAGCCAAGTTTCCCAGACACTGCGTAAGAGGCTTCCGGCGCGGGATAAGGTGCTGCGGCGTTGTGGCCTGCATGTTGAAAGCTCAGCAAGTGTCGGTCCACGCCAGTGGCCGCTTCGAAAATGTCGCGCATTGCGCCGTAGCCCGAAACGGTATCGTTGGTACCAGCCATGATAAGCGCGGGTATTTTCAGGCCCGCCAGGCCTTCGGCATCCCACATACCGTAAAGCCCACCCCAAGGTCCGATGGGGATGATTGCTTTGAAGCGGTTATCCATCAGCGCTGTATGACTGTTTGATCCGGCCACATGCCGTTCCAACAGGCGGGCAGGTGGGGCGCGCTGAAAATCCACGGCGGTTTTGGTCAGGCCTGCACCACCCGTGATAAGCGCACCATAACCGCCCATGGAATACCCGATCAATCCGGCGTTGCTGCAATCGACAAGCGCGCCGATGTCACCGCCCATAACGCCCATGGCCGCCAATATACCGCCTTGGTCAATCGGCCTGTGCAGCAATGTGCTGCCAAAATCGGCCTGATTGTCATAGGTGCTGCCGGTGTGATCGCAAGCCGCCACAACATAGCCTTCTGCCGCGAGGCTTTCGGCGAGATGCACCATCAGATAGCGGTTGCCGGGGTAGCCGTGACTGATAACCACAAGGGGCGCGCGAAGGTCCTTGGCCGCCGGCGCGTCACGACGGGCCTGACCGGCCAACACCGCGCGTGTCTCTCCGCAGCGCAGCAGGGTGTCGTAGGTCCCGCCTGTTTCAGTATCCGATGTTGCCGGATACCAGATTTCCAAGGGAAGCTGGCGTTCGGCGCCGTCTGGCGCACAGGTGGCCACATCCGGTTGGTCCTGCAGCGTGATCATGGTGGTGCGGACACCGATCCGGAAAGGGCCGCGGGCAGCCAGTTCCGGTGCGTAGGGCGTGATCCGATCGATGCGGGTCTGGGGAGCATCTGTATTCATGCGGCAAGCCTAAGCCGATGCTGCTGCTCCACACAATCATTGCCTCTCCAAATGACGCAACATCACAATACCGTCTGCACAAACAATTCACGACTTTCGCCGGAGAGTTCCTGAGCATAGACAGGGACTATGAAAAAGATCATGTCTCCCCGCGGCCACGCTAAGGCTATTGCGACGCTTGGATTGCCGCTTATTGGTGGGCATCTTGCCCAAATGGCGATCGGTGTGACCGATACCGTTATGCTGGGATGGTATGGCGTAGAGGCGCTGGCTGCTGTCACTCTGGCCTCTACCTATTTCTTTGTGATCTTTATCTTTGGCTCAGGGTTTGCCTGGGCTGTGATGCCGATGGTTGCTTCTTTTCAGGCGGAAGGTGACGAGGTTTCGATCCGCCGCGCCACGCGCATGGGCTTATGGTTAAGTTTTGGATTCGCGCTGCTGGCTTTGCCGCTGATGGTCTTTGCCGCGCCAATCCTGCGCCTGTTGGGGCAGGAGGAGGACGTGGTCATCCGTGGCTCCGGTTATCTGGCTGTCGCGGGCTGGGGCATTTTGCCTGCTCTTTTTGTGATGGTACTGAAAAGCTATCTGGCTGCGCTTGAACGGACGCAGGTGGTGCTATGGATCACCGTTTTGGCGGCGATTACCAATGCTATGGTGAACTATGCCCTGATCTTTGGCAATTGGGGCGCGCCAGAGATGGGCGTTGTCGGCGCTGCGATTGCCTCTCTTAGTACGCAGGTCGTCTCCCTTGTCGGTGTGGTACTTTATGTGCGTATTTTCGTACCGCAACATGACCTGTTTGTCCGCCTTTGGCGTGCGGATTGGGACATGCTGGCACAGGTGTTCCGCCTTGGTTGGCCTATCTCTATTACATCTCTGAGCGAAGTCGGGCTGTTCGCGGCATCGGCTGTTATGATGGGCTGGCTGGGGACAATTCCGCTTGCGGCGCATGGCATCGCGGTGCAGCTCGCCTCAATCACGTTCATGGTGCATCTGGGGCTGAGCAACGCTGGTACTGTGCGGGCGGGCAATGCTTATGGTCGCAGCGATTCCGCGCATCTGGCGCGCGGCGCAGTGGTTGTGACAGCAATATCGCTCGTTTTTTCTGTCATAACCGTTTCGTTATTTTTCCTTTTCCCGCAAGTCTTCATCGGCATCTTTATCCTGCCGGACGACCCTGCACGGGAACAGATATTGCAGATAGGCGTCGGCATTCTGTTTATGGCAGGGCTGTTCCAGCTTGTTGACGGGACGCAGGCCATTGCTCTTGGGGTATTGCGCGGTGTGCAGGATACGCGCATGCCAATGATCTATGCCGCCATCAGCTATTGGGCCATCGGTGTACCGACGTCCTATCTGCTGGGCTTTACGCTGGGTCTTGAGGGGATCGGCGTCTGGGCGGGTCTTGGCATCGGCCTTGGTGTTGCGGCGATACTGCTGAATGTCCGCTTCTGGCGCACAGTGTTGCCCGGTATCCGCCGCCGTCAGGCTGCTGTTTAGCCCTTCATGAGCCGATCTGCCTTTTTGCGCACCAACGTGCTGCGCAAGTCGTGCATCGCAAGTAGCAAATTGTCAGTCACGGCCTCAAGCTGTTCATCCGTAGCGCGTGATTGCACCCAATGGGTTGTGCTGTTGAGGTAGTCAATCGCGCGGAAAATATCGTCGATTTCGCGGTGGGCCAGTGTTTGGGCGCGTTCCACCATCCAGTTTTTGATCGCCTCGATATCAGCGGTGCTGAGTGTACGGTCGCCGTGCGGCTTGATTTCACCGTTGCGCATATTGACCACGGCAATCTGGTCCATCTCGATCCGTCGCTGGCGGTTTTCGGTATCCAGACGAAAGACAAAGGCTCCGTTATCACGTACTCGGAAGTAATATTCTGGCAACTTTTCAGCCATCGGGTACCCTCACCGCATTGCTCTGATAAGTGGACAATATCAGTCGCACCACAGGCAAAGCCACTCATTATTAGTTAGGCGCATTTCTGTCAGTTCACGACAATAATGCAAGCGTTTGCTGAAATGCACATAGTTTACGTGGTGTCACGTGACGTGAAGGCCCCAGCGCGTCAGGCGCATGGGGCCAGTACCAGGGGTTAGTGCAACCCGGCGCAGAACGCTGTGATCCGTTTGCAGGCTTCCACCAGATTTTCATCCGACGTGGCATAGCTGATGCGGAAGTTGGGGCTGAGACCGAAAGCGGCGCCAAATACAACCGCTACACCTGTTTCTTCCAGCAAAGCGGTCGCGAAGACTTCGTCATTCTCGATCAGGGTACCTGCGGCGGTGGTTTTGCCGATCAGGCCAGATATGGAAGGATAGACGTAGAAAGCGCCTTCTGGGACCGGGCAGGTGATCCCTTCGATGGCATTCAGCGCCTCGACCACCAGATTGCGGCGACGCACAAACATCTCATTGTGCGGGGTAATATAGTCCTGCGTACCGTTCAGTGCCTCGATCGCGGCATACTGGCTGATCGAGCACGGGTTCGAAGTGGACTGGGACTGAACCTTGCGCATCGCCCCTATCAGTTTTTCCGGTCCTGCCGCATACCCAATCCGCCAGCCGGTCATAGCATAGGCTTTGGATACGCCATTCACCGTCAACGTCCGGTCGTAAAGCTTAGGCTCGACCTGAGCAGGGGTGCAAAATTTGAAGTCGTCATAGGCAAGGTGTTCGTACATGTCATCGGTCATCACCCAGACATGGGGATGACGCAAAAGCACCTCTGTCAGCGCCTTCAGTTCATCCCAGCTATAGCCCGCACCGGTCGGGTTGGAAGGAGAGTTGAATATCAGCCATTTTGTATTGGGCGTGATCGCTGCCTCTAGCTGGTCGGCGGTCATCTTAAAGTTCTGTTCGATACCGCATTCAACGACCACAGGCGTGCCGCCGGCAAGCAGCACCATATCAGGGTAGCTGACCCAGTAAGGCGCTGGAATGATGACTTCTTCACCCGGGTTCATCGTCGCCATCAGTGCATTATAAAGCACCTGCTTGCCGCCGCTGGACACGCTGACTTGTGCGGGAACATAATCCAGCTCATTGTCTCGTCTGAGCTTGGCACAGATTGCTTGCTTAAGCTCTGGAATGCCATCCACAGCAGTGTATTTCGTTTTGCCATCCGCGATTGCAGCAACAGCCGCGTCCTTGATATTTTGGGGGGTATCAAAGTCCGGTTCGCCGGCGCCCAAACCAATCACGTCTCGGCCAGCGGCTTTGAGCTCTTGTGCTTTGGTTGTGACAGCAATTGTGGGCGATGGTTTGACGCGGGCAAGTGTACGGGAGAGCAGTTCCATTTCGGCCTCGTTGCGCTATATGTAAGTGAATCCACTCATAGGGGGTCTCCCCGCAGTTGCAAGCATTCTGCCAGCGACTGTTGAAATACACGCGCCTTTGGCGCCCAAGGAGCACGTAATGACACATTCCGACGACATGCTTGACCAAACCGACTGGTACGCGCCGGAGGCGGCGACTTTCGGTGACCGCGTAGCTGCCGCGCGCGAGGCGGCAGGCATGACGCAGGCGGTACTGGCCCGAAGGCTTGGTATTCGGGTACCCACATTGCATGCGTGGGAAAATGATATGTCAGAACCACGCGCTAATCGCCTGTCGATGTTGGCAGGGTTGCTGAACGTATCAATGATGTGGTTGATCAACGGCGAAGGTGAAGGTCTGGACGGCACCGGAGAAACGGGCGTGCTGACCGAAGACGCCGCTGATATACTATCAGAGATGCGCAGCCTGCGTGTCGAGATGCTGCAAAACACCAAACGGCTTGCCCAGCTTGAAAAAAGGCTGCGCGCACTGTTGACGGAGACTTCGGATGCTTGAAATACCAACCCCACAACGCCCGCAGAATGAACCACGCGAGGTCCGGGTCAAGCGCCTTGCCATGCGCTCCATGCGGCGCGGTATCAAAGAGATGGACCTGATCCTTTCCGCCTTTGCCACAGACAGTCTGGCTGACATGAACGATGCCGATTTGGACCTGTATGATGACATGCTCAACGAGAACGATCATGACCTTTATCAGTGGGTCACCGGCCAGATTGCGCCAAAGGCACAGTATGCCGCGCTGATCTCGGACGTTCAAACGCACGTTTCTAAAGGGTAATTTCGTTAGATAGCCTTTAACGAAATCTTCTGATTTATTCTGCATTCTTCTCTCAGAGCCACACAGAGTCGGAGAGTAGTATGAGTATTCAGGATCCCATTGGTCTGCCAATCAATGAGACAACAGCCCCACCCCAAAAAGGGTTTATGACCGGATATCTGGAGGCGCTCTCATTAGTTGAGCGGCTTCACCGGTTGTTGTTGGACGTCATCAAGGACGAGTTCGAACGCGTTGGCGTATTGGAGATCAACGCCGTGCAGGCGTTGCTGCTGTTCAATATCGGCGACAATGAAGTAACCGCCGGCGAACTGAAGAGCCGTGGTTATTACCAAGGCAGCAACGTCAGCTATAACCTCAAGAAGCTGGTTGAAATGGGATACATGCACCACCAGCGCTGCGAGATCGACCGCCGCTCGGTTCGGGTGCGGCTGACAGAGAAGGGCCGCTCTATTCGCGATGTGGTCAATGAGCTGTTCCTGCGCCATGCAGGCGGGCTTGAAGATCGCGGTGTGCTGGGGCCTGCGGGCGTGATTGAGATCACTGCGGCGCTCAAACGGGTCGAGAGGTATTGGACAGATCAGATACGCTATATCTATTGATAGCGATCACTGCGGACCTCGAATGGGGCACTTGGAGGTCAGGCGTGCGGCGTAGCTAGGCAATGGATTGCAGCAGTCGTTGGATGGCGGAGCGCTATGCCTCCGTCAATCCAGCATATCCCAGCTATCCTGAGCCTGCGCAATCATGGCATCTGGACCTTCGTCAAACTTTTCGCCGCCGATAGGACGTGCAAAGAGGTAAAGCTTGCCTTCATAAATGCGCCAAACCTCCGGATCGCCGTTCACGACCTTCCCGAAGGACATTGCACGGGTACAAAAGCCACCTAATTGGGGCGCGAAGTCGATTGGCGCGGCAGCAAACATGTCCGCGTTATTTTGTGAGGAAAACTGCCATGTAGCACCGCTCCATGAGACGGTGTGAGTGGCTGCGCCAGTCTGTGCCGCCGCGATCTGCCAATAGGCTGTTGTGTCGTAGCCATCAATTGCAGCGCCTACGTCATTGATCGAGACCCGCACCGTGGCAGCGCTTAGCTGTAGGGGACTAAACGCAGCAATCGCTGCACCGGATAGCATCATTTTTCTACGAGAGAAAAGCGTCATGTCGCGCCCCCCTTATTCTATTTAATCTTAAGGATCGTAGCTGATATTTTTCTGCTTTGCAGAAACATCTGCGTGAACAACCCTGCGTCATGCTGCGGCAGCATCGTTGACACACGGCAGGCGCGGATCACAAACTTCTCCTGACCCAACAGCAAATTTGACCGGAGAATGTAATGAACACACAAAGCGCCCTACGCTCAGGTGGCTTCGACATACCTGACCCGCAAAGCCTGCCAAGCCTGAAAGGCGAGGTGAGTGAAATCGAGTGGGATTTGCGCTGCCAGCTTGCCGCCACTTACCGCCTCTGTGCCCTGCACGGTTGGACCGATCTGGTGTTCACGCATATCTCTGCACGGTTGCCTGACGAGGATGGCGAAGAGCGATTCCTGATTAACCCCTATGGCGTGATGTTCGACGAGATGACGGCGTCTTGCCTAGTCAAGATCGATCTGCACGGCAATATTTGCTCCGAAACGCCGTATTTCATCAATCCGGCCGGCTTCACCATTCACAGCGCTATTCATGCGGCGCGTCATGATGCGGGCTGCGTGATCCATGTGCATACACCATACGGCGTTGCTGTTTCCGTCCAGAACGACGGGCTGCGCCGCTACACGCAGTTTGCCATGACGGTTTCGAACGACCTTGCATATCATGACTACGAAGGCATCGCGTTGGAATTGGACGAACGGGAGCGCATCGTCGCGGATATTGGTGATAAGAGCCTTCTGATGCTGCGCAATCACGGTACGCTTACAGTTGGTCCAAACTGCGCAATTGCTTTCTTGCGGATGTATTTCCTTGAAAACGCCTGCAAGACCCAGATCCTTGCGCAGGCTGCGGGCTCTGAGAACCTGCATGAAGAACCTCAGGCGATGGCTGACACGGTGTCGGGGCAGGCGGCTGGTGCCTTCACGCCGGGGATGGGCGATAATCTGGTTTGGCCTGGTCTTATGCGCAAGCTGGCGCGCCAGAACCCCGGTCACGACCAGTAATGCTGCGCCAAGGGCCCCTGTGTCGAAGAGGTCCTTGGCTGCCTATCTCATTGAGACAATGAGCCCGTCCAGTTCGCGCAACAGCTTTCGCTCCATCGCAGCGGCGTAATCCTCAAATCCCAAAGCAACTTCGACGAAGGCATCTGGCCCGACAATGACTTCGGCGGTGAAATAGGCGCTGAGTTCGGCAATCTCGCTTTGCCGGATATCGCCGTTCGCGGGATTGTCCGCACCGATCACGAGCGCATTAATGGTGATACCTTCGGACGCCAGTGCGGGTTTGATATTGCGCGGTCGCGGTCCAAGGTTGCTTTTGCCATCGCCAGAGATGTCCAATGTGCGCCGCCAGCACTGGCCGCGCTGCGCAAGCATTTTTGCGCCAACCATCATCGCCACACCCAAGGCTGTCCCGGGTGCCGAACCTTCGCGCCGCTGAAAGTTGCCGAGCACCTCTGTGACGTCCGTCAGTGTTTGCGCATCGGTGATGCGGGTCCAAGGCACCAACGTGGTCTGCTCTTGCGGTCCGCTCCATTCAAAGACCAGTAGCTCAACCGGTGCTTCAGGCTGCTCCAGCAGCGCGGCGCGCACAGCCGAGCTGTTCAATGCCGTTGCCAACCCGCTTAGCTGCAACCGGTATTCACGCGCATCCACCGAACCCGAAACATCCAACCCCAGCGCTAATGCCTGACGGCAGGTCTGTGCGACCGAAGCTTGGGCCGCACCCATCGCAAGGAGTGCAACAAGGAGCGCGGTTTTCATCCGGCGTTTCCCTGATTTTGTAACGCACCAATTGCGGGGGGTGTCAGTTCACGCTCTAATTTGCGCTGCATCGCACGTTCGTAATCCTCAAAGCCGTCTGCGACAATAAGGAAAGCACCGGGGCCGTGGATCACTTCGCCGCGATAAAATGCAATCAGACCGACTTCACCCTCGAAATCGGCAGCATTTACCACCAAACCGTTGACCGTCACATCTTCAAATGGAAACTCGCGGTAAGCACTCTGTGGCCCGAAGCCTTCGTTGCTTTGCCCATCGCCTGCCATATCGAGCGTCTTGCGCAAGCAATCCGGTCCGCGTTCCAGCAGTTGCGCCCCGAAACCCAGCGCGTAACCCATGGCAGTGGGGAAATCGTTATGACTGCGCTTGGATTGTGCCACGGTTTCTGCGGCGCGGACCAATGCTGTGCGGCTGTCGATCAGGGTCCAGTCAAGAATGATTTCCTGATTGTAGCGCCCCGACCATTCGTACACAGCCAAAGCGACAGGCAGGTCAGCAGAGAAAAACGCGGCCTCTACCTCTGGTGCGGTCAATGCGGCCACCACACCACCGCGCTGCAGCGCGTCTTCTGTTGCATCTACGGAACTGGAAACATCAATCGCCAACGCCAGTGCAAGCCGACATTCCACTGCCACCGCAGGCAGCGCGGCGAGGGTGACCCCCGCCGCAAGGCCCAGTGTGCGGATCACCAATGGCCGGTATTGCTCATAGAGGTCCATGGTTCTGCAGGAGTCAGGGCATCGCCCTCTTGCAGCAGCTCGACCGAGATGTTGTCAGGGGACCGAACGAAAGCCATGCGCCCGTCGTGGGGGGGGCGGTTTATAGTGACGCCGTTGTCCATAAGGTGCTGGCAAGTCTCATAAATGTTCTCGACCGTGTAGGCGAGGTGACCAAAGTGTCGGCTGTCCGATGGCAGCCCGTCGTCACCGTCCCAGTTATAGGTCAGCTCCACATCCGCATGGCCGTCATCCATTCCGGGAGGGCAGAGAAACACCAATGTGAACCGTCCGCCTTCATTCTCGATCCGGCGGCGCTCAACCAGCCCAAGGAGTTTGTAGAAAGCGATGGAGGCATCGAGGTCTTTGACGCGAACCATTGTGTGCAGGTATTTGATGGGCATTGCAGGGCTCCTTTATTGAGCAATGTTATCTGCCCCATATCCTAGCACTGCGCGCGCCGCTGTCGAGGCGAGGGGCGCTAAAATGCGGATGCAATTCCAACGCTCAACCCGATGCGGTTCACGTCATAAAGACCAATATTGCTGTTGGTCGTGGACGCGCTCAGGCTGACGGTGGGGTTGAAACCCATATAGTCGATCTTATTGAAGGTCGCTGTTGCCTCGGCAGCGATCTGGAATTCGCGACGCCCGTTTGGTCCGTGGGGGGTCACATCGTAATCGCGAAAGCTGGTGCTAAGCCCGAGCTGAAGCGATGTCCCCATCACCTGACGGCCCAGAAGATAGCCGGAGCGCAGGCGGATTTCATCATATTCCAAACGCTCTGTGTCCGAACTGACCGACGTGATCGCTGCGCCAAGATACAGGCCATTTCCACCAGCCAGACGTTTGCTGACGCCTCCGCTGAGGCTGAGTTGTTCCTGATCAGCCCCGCGCTGGCCGCTTCGGATGTCAGTGCTTAGGCCGAAATCAAGCTTGGTTTTGGCATTGATGTAATATGATTGCCCGACACCTGCGCGCAGATATCGCTGATACCGTGCGCCGCCGTAGAAACTTTGGCCAATATCGGCTGTCAGGCTAAATTCCCCGCGCCGGTCCGCGCGCAGTTGTTTGTAACCGTAGCCCAACTGCACCGTGCCATAGGCGAAATCTCCGCCCGACACCTCAAGCGGGGCTTCGCCGCGCGCAACACGCGCCGCGTCTTCCTCTGCTAGATCGTCCTTTGCAGAATTCGACAGATGGTAGGTGCGATAGGCGAGACCGATGCGCAGATCGTGGGCTGTCCGTTCTGTTTGGTGAAAACGGTAGCGTGATTGCAACGCAAAGCCGGTCTCAAGCCCCGATAGTGCCTGGCTGGAAGCGCCAAGAGCAACCTCGCTGTCACCCAGAATTGGATTGAGAATATCATACAGCAAAGTAGAGCTGTCATTCGCCGAGCCATTATTGATGTTAGAGCTTGGCTGGAATGTAAACGTCAGATTGGTCTGCCACGGATTGCGCTGCTGGACATAGCGAAAGTCCTGTGCTGCGCGATTGGCATGTGCCTTTGTTGGTGCAACCTGTGCGGCACGGCGTAGCCAGAATTGCGCGCGCGTGCGTTTGCCGTCAGACGAAAGCGCCTGCGCCATCAACATTGATGCGGTGAATTTTTGATTGTCTGACTTGGCCAGGCGCCACGCATCACGGGCGGCCCTTTGTGCATCAGCATATTTCGCACGGGCTCTCAGCGCTTGGGAGCGGATCAGCAAGGCGGTGACATCTTGCGGATCACGCTGCAGCAACGCGTCTGCAAAGGCTAAGGCGCGGCCATAGTCCTCGTTGCGCAAATTGAGTTCCGCAGCGCGGCGCATCTGCTCGACCGACAGTTGAACGGGCGCATCACTTGTTTGCTGCGCCAACGCAACAGGCGCAGCAGTCAAAACCGCCGCGCCCAGTGCCAATGCTTTAAGCTGCTGTTTTAACAGGCTCATGGCGTAACAGGATCACCCCGATAGACGATAAATCCGCCTGTATCACGCGTGTCTGCCGCTTCCAGAACGAAGACACCGACAATTTCGCTGGCATCATCGCCAGAGACAATCGCGTAATAGTTGCCTTCTTCGTAACCGACTGTCTCGCCATCTTCACCGCGATATTGGCTCACGATTTCACCGACCAGATCGCCACTGTCCTCAAGAACGCCCGGCCCGATCACGAATTGTGCGACCGGGATTTCGGTGAGGTTGGGGGAGATGCTGTTGGCAACCGTGCTGGTGATGTCATTGCCAGCAAGGTCATAGACGCGGCGGTTACGGATCGTTCCGTCTACACCGGCACCTTCGTCAAAGTCGTCGCTGTCGATGATAATTTCAACATCTGCCGTGGTGTACTGCAATCCGCCATCCGCATTGAAGTCACGCAAACCGGCAGATTTGCCTGTGTATCGGGCTTGCAGGGTTTCTGGCAGAACCACGGAATCGTCGCGTTGGTAGACAAACCCGCCAAAGCCATACTGGATATAGTTTCCGGTCCGGATAATCGCAAATTGGGTCGTCGCGATTTCATTCGCATCGCCCGTCCGGTTTTTGCTGGTTCCATAGACCGCGCGGTACGTAAACTGGCTGATGTCATCACCAGAGATAGGGTCCTGCGCCAGTTCTTCAGCCTCATAGACCGCAAATCGGCCAAGGCCCGCACCTTCGTGAAAGCTGCTCACGGCTTCGCCGCGCACATATGGGCCGTCACCGTCAAAGGCTAGGTTGTTTACGGTGAACGTATCATCCGCGCTGTTGTAGCTGACCGAGTTGGCGAAACCGTTGCCGTAACCTGATGCAGATGAGGAATCTACGCGCGCTTCGCTGCGAAAGATCGTGGAGCCTGCTGTGGGGGACTCTGTGCCGGGGGGCACGCCATCAACCGCGATGCCATCACCGTCGGTTTCGCCACCGGTATCGGTGCCGCCGTCTGTACCGCCGGTTGTGTCGCCATCTGTTGCAGTATCCGTTTCTTCAAACGGGTTCCCGCCGCTGCATGCAGCCAATCCCGCAATCAATGCGAGGCTAATAATTTTGTTTTTCACAGGCCTGCCCTCAAAGCATTATTCTCGTTTTAAGCAACAATCACCGTCCGGCCCCCCGTTTGTCAACGCTGGCAAAGGGACGTTACGCATAAACGGCACTACCATGACGAAAATACAATACCCTATATGGCGTTCACGCCGACCCATACACCAGATATAGTGAAAAGCGAATCCCACGGACAGGACACATCATGCCCATCAGCCCAGAACAACAAGCCGAAATCGATGCACAGCGCGCCACGCCACAACCTACCTTGCGGGCTGTCTCTCCGGGGATGGAGGCGCATCTGTATACAGCGCACGAAGTGCTCGACCACGGGTTTATCCGCGTCATTGACTACATGGGCGATGATGCCGCCATCTGTCAGGCCGCACGCGTAAGTTACGGAAAAGGCACCAAATCCGTTCAGAACGACGAAGGGCTGATCCGCTACCTCATGCGTCACTGGCACTCCACCCCCTTCGAGATGTGCGAAATCAAGCTGCACGTGAAACTGCCCGTCTTCGTTGCGCGCCAGTGGATTCGCCACCGGACAGCCAACGTCAACGAATACTCCGCGCGCTATTCGATTCTCGATCGTGAGTTCTATATTCCCGCGCCCGAACATGTGAATGCGCAGAGCGTGGTGAACAATCAGGGCCGTGGTGGCGTGCTGGAAGGGGCCGAAGCCGCGCGCGTGCTGGAAATCCTGAAATCCGATTCCAACCGCGCCTATGACAACTATGAGGCGATGATCGGAGAAACCGGCCCCGACGGTGAAGCGCAAGACGGCCTTGCCCGCGAACTCGCCCGTATGAACCTGCCCGCCAACGTCTATACGCAATGGTACTGGAAGGTGGACCTGCACAATCTGTTCCACTTCCTGCGCCTGCGCGCGGACGAACACGCCCAATACGAAATCCGCGTCTACGCCGATGCGATCTGTAAAGTCGTCGCCGACTGGGTGCCAGCCGCCTACGGCGCGTTCGAGGACTACCGTCTGGGCGGAGCCACCTTGTCCGGCAAAGCCCTAGACTGCGTCCGCCGTATGCTGAAAGGCGAAGAGGTCACGCAGGAGAATAGCGGGATGTCGAAG
>Ga0209345_10003144_pt1 | contig 17244 bp, 15 predicted proteins | sample Cruoilmetagenom7_FD_187294 | JGI IMG/M metagenome (GOLD analysis project Ga0209345, IMG submission 187294) | Oil polluted marine microbial communities from Coal Oil Point, Santa Barbara, California, USA - Sample 7 (SPAdes) (version 2) | ecosystem: Environmental > Aquatic > Marine > Oil seeps ...
TCATAAGCCCTACATTTATCTGACCATTCCGTAGAACCACCTCCAAGACATCTAATGCCCCCCTCTTCTTTATTGGGCAATGTCTTTAATTCTTGAAAGACATAATGGTAAAAAGTCATGGAATATTGGGATTGATCCAGAATGAATTCTGCAACTTTACCATTAAGAGCTAAAACTAGGTTAGTGTAAATCCCATAAAGTACATAGAAACTACATACAATGTGTCCCATCTCGTCATAGATTCCCACAATCGTCCCAACAGTTCTGTTTACTATTACATTTGAAGAGCCATCAACAGGATCTATCGTTATACCAAACTTTCCATCGCTTAAAACGGGCTCTGCTTCTTCAGAAGCGACAAAAAGAAAATCTGTATCGCTTTCTTGAAGCGCTTTTAGTATTATGCTGTGCGTTAATACATCTTCGTGAATTTGGGATTCGCCGTAAACATTTATAGAATTTTCTTTTACCTTTTCAAGATTCATTCTCTGCTCAATTTCGCGAGAGGTGATGCCCCTTTCTAATAACCCGCGAATAGGAATAGTTGCTTCAGCAATGATTTCTATGATTTCTATTAAATCGCTTTTATTTGAAAAATAATGAGGGATGTTTTTATCCAACCATTTTGACAATTTCACATTTTCTCTTTTTTTCTCGCTCATTTTATCGACTCATTTGGGGTCTTCTTCAAAACCTTGTTTATTTAATATAGTATAAAATTCGAGAGAATTATTACTTTTTCCTTTCATTAAAAAAAACTTACGGTGGTTCACTTTATCCGTTCGCTCAATTTTGATAGATTTTTTTACCCAATATTCCATAACTTTGCCGCCGCGTTCCACTTCATAAGTTTGGCCCTTCTGAGTTTTTCTGCTAAGTTCATTTACAATTAAAACATCAACATGATATTTTTTATTTAAAAAAGTTAAATTAGCTAACATTTGATTTAACTTATAATTCAGAAGAAAATTTTTTCCTTTTTTATCTTGTTGTAATTCTAATCCATATAAATCGGTTATTGAATCAATTATAACTAAATTAAAAGTTCTATCACCGTTTTTTAAATCATCAATAATAATGAATTCTAAATTAAAAACAAGGTTATATAAATCTTCAAAAGTTATTGGCTTACTAAACAAAATATTATTCAATACTTCATCTAAATCCTTTTCAATAACAGAATCAATTTTATTGTAAGGGAAATTTGGTTTGCTATAGGTATAAATTACCTTAGAGCCACTTAACGCGTTATTATAGGCTGTTTGGAGCGATAAAGTAGTTTTACCAACACCAAAATCACCCCATAATGAAGTAATTCCCTCGAAGGAATCAATGGGATTAAAGAAATCGTCTATTTGTTTGATAGGAAAATTCATAATTAAAAATTTTTAATTAAATCTTTAATTTATATTAATAATTTGATTAAATTAAATAATTCTTTATACATATTAACGGAAAATCTGAACTTTTTTTATAAAATAAATAAAAGATTAATTGAAAAAAGAATTAAAGTTGAAATATTAAATCCTGGAAATAAAATTCCAAACGCTCCATCCATTATTTTAACAACGCGGGATGAATTTGAAAAGTATTATAATAAAGATCTTAAAGGAAATTTTCTTGTTTATTCGAAAGGCGAGAATTTCGAGCAATATCTATTGAGAGTAATTGCTGCTTATCGTATAGAATATAAAAATAATTACTTAAGTTTAACTTTTTCAATTGATCCTGGAAAAAAAATTGGATTGATGATTTTTTTAGATGATTATTATTTAGATTCTTTTTGTTGTTATGAAAAAGACGAGTTATTGGAAGTTATATGGAAAAATATTCATACCTTTCAAGATAGCAATTCAAATTTAATGGTGTTAACTTTTAAATTAGGAATGGGGGTACCATCATTTACATATGAATTAATAGAAAATATTTTTAAATTTTTTCACGGGAGAGAGAACGTTAATATATTTTTAATTAACGAATACAAATCCTCGAAAATGAGAATTATTAAAAACCAAAAAGAACGAAATTTTTCTAAAGATGAAATCTCAGCATTAATTTTAGCATTTAGGAAAGGTATTGAAGTAAACGAGAAAAATTACTATTCGATTTATAAACAAAAAGGATTAAATAAATTACAAAATGAAGGAGCATTCAAAAGGGGTTTTGAAAAGATTGACGAAAATATAAATATATTGAGAGAAATTGTTGAAAAAGTGTTACGCGGTGAAATCTCACTTAAAGAATCTACTCGGTTGATTAATGAAATAAGAAATTGTTAGTTATATCTGAAAAACTTAATAATTTTGAATAATTTTCTCAAATTACCGTTTTAAAAAGATTTTAAAAATTATTTCTATCTATATGACTTGGAGCTTTGGGGATATTGTAATTGAAAAGATTTAAAACTATCGATATACTGCGCGGATTAAGCATGGTGCATATGATCGTGGGTCATTTGACAGAGTGGTACCTTACTCAAGAGAGCATGTGGTTCTTTGAGATATATAGAGCAATTGGAGATCCATTTGGATCGGGAGCCTTTTTATTTCTTTCGGGAGTAAGTACAATTTTATCGTATAGAAGCAGAACTAAAAAAGCTGAAATATCGAAATCATACAGTAAAAAAACTCTAAGAAACGAGTATTTCCTTCGAGCTTTTTTTATTTTAATAATTTCTTTGCTTTATAACACGTTTGTTGCAATAATGTTTCATGATCTATCTATAATATGGAATTGGTTTATTCTTCTTACAATTTCATTTTCTCTTATTATGATTTGGCCGTTGTTTAAAACATCGAAGTTATTTAGAATCTGTTTTGGAATAAGTTTATGGTTTCTAAACCAAATATTAATAACTTTTTTATTGGGATACATTGGTCAGAATAATCTTTTTGGCGTTTTGTATTATGTATTGTATAATAACCTGCAATTAGACCCGATATTATCGTTTTTTACGTTTTTTGTTATAGGTACTGTTATAGGAGATGTTCTTTACGAACTATATTCAGATGATAACAAAATGGTTAATAGAGAAATATTTAAAAGAAATTTTCTAATTCCTTCATTAATATCGGGAGTAATTTTGATAGTATTTGGGGTTATCTTTCAATTTCCAAACTTTTTACATCATCGAACGTTTTCTTGGTTTTTTTATTCTTTAGGAATTGAATTAATAATTTTTGCATTTATTTTGGGAATAGAAGAAATTGGGATGCTTAATACTCAAAAAAGTTACCGATTTCTCTCTTATTTTTCTTATTACTCCTTTACAATATACCTCTTACATAATTTATTATATTTTCTATTTTTAGATAGTTTGTATCCATTTAACATTTGGATTTATATATCAGCAATAATACTTATTATGGGACTTGCCTTAAGGAGTATCTATAATAAATGGGACTCTAATTTTTCCATAAAAGCACAGATAGCTAGGTTGAGTCTGGGAATTGCTAAATTAATCGATAATAGAAAAAATTTTAATTAGTTTAGAATTAAATTCTAAATATTAAATTTTAATTCACGAATATTTTTTGAAATTAATGAAAAGACTCAAAAGTATTGACATATTTCGCGGAATTTGTATGGGTTGGATGTTTTTAGGTCATTTATTAGACTGGTGGCTTAAACCCGAATATTTTTCTTTAAAAAATTTTACTCATAGTATTTTAGATCCGATTGGGGCTTCTGGGTTTTTATTTATTTCAGGCGTAAGTATAGCTTTATCGTATCGAGATCGAATTTATAGAGTTGAGATATTGAATGAGCTGAGTTATTCAAGAATAAAACAATCTTACTACTTTCGAGCTTTTTTTTTATTAATAATTGCTTTAGGGTATAATTTTGCAATAGCTCTTTCGATAGATAACTTATCATGGATTTGGACTTGGTTTGTATTAATGACTGCTGCCTTTTCCTTACTTATAACATGGCCATTATTTAAATTATCAAAAAAGACGAGAATTTTTATTTGTTTTTCGATCTGGATTATAAATCAATTTATTTATAATTTTTTATTTCCACATCAAGGGTTAACAACTCTACAAGGCATTTTATATCACATTTTATATAACGACTTAGGTCAAGATACTTTACTTAACTTTTTTCCCTTTTTTCTTTTTGGAACTGTTGTTGGAGATATCTTATATGAGATAAATTTCAACAAAAAACCACAAAACAGAAAAAATGAGTTGAAAAAAAAATTATTTTTACCAATGGGTATCTTTGGTTTATTGTTAATTTTTTTTGGGTTAATATTTAATTTTCCAAGTTTTTTAATTAGAATCAGTTTTTCTTGGTTAATTTATACGTTAGGTATTGATTTGATATTGATATTGATATTAATAACTCTTGAGGAATTTAACGTTTTTAAAACTAAAAGAAGTTACAAATTATTGTTTTACTTCTCTTATTATTCTTTTACTGTTTATTTAGGGCATAATTTGATGTATTTTATTTTTTTTAACAGTTTAGACCCATATAATATTTGGATAGCCATTGTATTATCTTTTATTTTGTTTGGCTTGATATTAAGGCAAATATATAAAACCTGGGGTTGGAAGGCTTCATTAAAAGCAATATTAGGAAAAATTAGTTTTTATTTGGCAGCTAGAATCGAGGAAAAAAATAAACGCTAGCTACAAGATAAAAAATCCTTCTTTATTATAAATTAATTTTAGTACATCTTATTTCTACCGGATCTTTTTCGAACTTATTAAAAGAACTGTCAAATGATATATAATTTCTAAAGATATAATTAACGGCTTTAATATAACCGCCCTCATTTCCAACAGCAACAGCCCTATCTCTATCAAATATAAATATTACATCAATTAAATTTCCATTTGTTTTTTCAATCAATTTTACATTATGAATATAAATATCGTCAAAAAAGCTGAAAACTAACCTTATTAACGTTGTTTCAGCATGGATTATTAGAATTTTTTTACCTTTGAGCTTATATCTTAATTTTCTTAGAAAAAATTTAGCCATAAAAAAATCTCTTGGTTTTACAAAATAGAATACAAACGGATTTCTGATAATTACAAATACCGGAACGATTTTTGTAATTTCAAAAAAGAATTTAAAAAAATTTAATTCTGTGTTAAAGAATTTCTTTTTTATCTTTACAATCTGACTAAAGTAAAGATAATCATCTAAAGAATTAGACATATTACAATAAGTTTTAATTTTAAGAATTTAAAATTCGATTTTTTTTTAGAAATTCATAAAAATGATTTTATTATTTTCATCGTTATTACCAATTGACATTAAAATATTTTTATGCTGAAGAGATGAAAGAACGCTTAGATATCCTATTAGTGGAAAGAAGGTTAGTAGAAAGTAGAACAAAAGCACAATGGTTAATAAAAGAGGGATATGTGTGTGTAAACGATGTAATAAATATTAAACCAGGTAAGAAAATTGAAAACACTTCTGACATCCAATTAAAGCGAAAATTTCCTTACGTTGGGCGGGGGGGACTTAAGTTAGAAGCGGCATTAGAGCGTTTTTCTATCTCAGTTAACGGAAAGGTTTGCGCAGATATTGGAACTTCAGTTGGAGGTTTTACAGATTGCTTATTACAACATGGAGCGATTAAAATTTACGCAATTGATACTGCAACAGATATACTTCATCCTTCCTTAAAATGCAAGAATGAAAAAATTGTCGAACTATTAGGAATCGATGCTAGAAGTTTGAAAACTCTACCTAATAAAGTAGATATTGTAACTATAGACATAACTTTCTCTTCGCTCAAATCAGTACTGCCTAATATTAGGAATTTTTTAAAGAAAAACGGAGATATTATTGTTTTAGTTAAACATCTTTTTGAAACAAACTTTCGTGAAGAAACCAAATTAAAAGTAATAAAAGATTCAGAAGATCTTTACCAGATTTTACTAAACTTAATGGAATGGAATGTTGAGAATTCGTTTTTTCCTAAGGGGATAATAGTTTCTCCTCTTTTAGGAAAAGGAGGGGCTATTGAATTTTTGATCCACATTCGAATAGATAAGAAATATAATCTTAATTTTGAAGATTTAATAAAAAGAGTTCTTAGAGATGCGAAAGAAATTAACCCCTAATTATGAGGATAATTTTTGAAAAGTTTTCCCCATCCTGTTTTAAGAAATCTTCTTATTATCCTCTTTCCTACGATTGGATACCACAACATATCATGAAAGATTAAGGACCCTAAAATTGGAAAGGCAAAAAAGATTTTATTTCGTAATAATGGGTTTAAAAACTGTAAGGACCCTTTTCTAACCATTTGATCGCCCCAAATTACCAAACTGCGTTTTACTTTAAAGTTCCAATTTATGTTCGATACATCTTCCCCAATAATCTCAATATCTTCGAAATCTCCGCAGCCTAATCCTTCTTCATGTGCCAATTTTATAGCTGGCAGTTTCAAAGGTTCAAACCCTAACATTTTTGCTACAACGGCGTCAACGGCGACTTGATCGTACCCCGCAAGGAGATAATTTTTTATACGAGGAATCATAGTTCTTGGTCCTGCCCCATCCCCACACACAGTTCCATCTACTACAGCCATAATGTTCGGGTGTATTTGTTTTTGAATTATTAACAAATCTACTAATACTTCAGACATAAATTGGTGACTAAAATGTCTACGCTTGGTCAAAAGACCACCGAAGGCATTTTTCATAGAGCATGTTATACCCCCATGCTTCATTTCTTCCTTGGTTTCTTTTAACGAGCCTCCGATCGCCCCCGTATGACCGTGAGTTTTCATGGTTGGAAGGTGAATTATGGATTTTCCCACGTAAAATTCTGGAATTTTAAAACCTTCTGGAAATATTTTAGAATCAAGAACATGTAGCTGCCTATTTTTCAACGAAATAAATCTATGTCTTAACGATTCATATGGCACAAATGGAACCCGCGTTAACGGTACAAACCACGCTCCATATCTATTTATAACAGGGCCCCACTTGTTTCCTTTTAGCCCCTTTTCGATGTTCGTCACAACAGTTCTATTTTCAGCAGTGAAGATTTTTTTTGGATTATAACCATCTTCTACCATAGTTTTTAGTACTCCTTCCACTTGCCATGGTGGACTGGAACACGAAGGGAAAAATTTTGACCAACTTAAATTTAATTTTAAGATGGTTTTATTATCTTTATCGTAAAACTTTTCATATTCTGCTAAATGCATTAATTTTTTATAATCCTCCAAAATTGTATTTGGAGACGTTTTTACTACAAAAATCTGAGATTTGTGGGACATGATAATTATAAAGAAAGTTCTATATTTTTTTTTTTTTATGAATTTTCAATTTTCGAATCTTTTCAAATATTAAATCTATTTAAGAAAAAATGTATTGAACATTTAGAAGGAAAATAATAATAATAAAATAAAATTTTTTATAAAGAAAAATATTTGATTAGTCTGAGATATTTTCCCTTTACGACTTTTATTCATCTTTTAAAGGGTTACAGAACATATAGTGCTGACCACCCAGATCAACCCTTTCAGGTTTGTTTAGATCACACCCTACATGAGTTTCTTTCTCGTAGCATCTTGGATGAAAAGTACATCCACTTGGAGGATTAATTGGACTAGGAACATCCCCCTCTAAGATAACTCTTTTTGCTCTTGAACCAGGATCGAAAGTTGGTCTTGCTGAAAGCAGTGCCTTCGTATATGGGTGGGTTGGATTGTAGAATACTTCATCGATAGTTCCCCCCTCAACAAACTTGCCTAAATACATTACTTGAATTGTATCAGCTATGTGTTGAATTACGCTTAAATCATGTGTAATAAAAAGATATGATAACCCGAATCTTTTTTGAAGTTCTTTTAATAAATTCAAAATTTGTGCTTGAACGGAAACATCTAACGCGGATGTAGGTTCGTCCAGAATAATGATCTCAGGATTACATGCTAAAGCTCTGGCAATCACAATCCTTTGTTTTTGACCCCCTGAAAATTCATGAGGATAACGATCTAAATGTTCTGCTTTCATAGAGACAGTTTCTAACAATTCAAGAACTATTCTTCGAATGTGTCTTTTCTTTTTTATGCCTTCTAATATCTTAAGAGGTTCACCAATTATATCAACAATCTTCCAACGAGGATTTAATGAAGAATCCGGGTCTTGAAATACCATTTGTATCTTTTTACGAAATTGTACATTGTATTGAAGATCGTCGCTTGAATCAATTTCTTTTTTTTTAAGTATCTTAGAAAAAAAACTCTTAGGTTTTATTAGTCTTTGATTTTTAAAAAAGATATCTCCTGACTCGGCTTTAACCAAATTTAGAATAGTGTTTCCAATTGTGGTTTTTCCGCATCCACTTTCTCCTACTAATCCGATGGTTTCATTTGCATGAAGATCAAAACTTACACCATCAACAGCTTTAACTACACCTACTACTCTTTTAAACATACCTCCATATATAGGGAAATAGGTTTTAAGGTTTCTTACTGAAAGAATGACTTCATCTTCCATCTTTATTGTATCTACCTTTTCTTCAACAAGAGTCATTTTTTTTTTCCTTTATTTAAATTGTTTTGTATAATTTTAATTAAACGTCCTCTTTTTTAGTCCATTCATATTTAGAAGAATTTTTATATTCGGGATCGAAAAGATGGCATGCTACAAAATATTTATCACTAATTTCATGAAGTTTTGGTCTTAATTTATCGCATATTTCTAATCGCTCATCGCATCTTGGATGAAATCTGCATCCAGATGGAGGATAAATTAAATTTGGAACCATTCCTCTAATTGTTTGCAATTTTTGGTCTCTCTTTTCGACACTTGGAATAGCTGAAATTAAACCTTGTGTGTAGGGATGACGTGGATTTTTGAAAAGATCCAATGCTGTAGCATATTCGACAATATTGCCGCTATACATAACAGCTACCCTATCACACATTTCGGCAATAATACCTAAATCGTGAGTAATTAGGAGAATTGACGTATTAAACTTTTCTCTTAAATCCTTCATTAAATCAAGAATTTGAGCTTGGATCGTAACATCTAAGGCCGTTGTAGGCTCGTCAGCAATTAGAAGCGCGGGATTGCACGATAAAGCCATGGCGATCATTACACGCTGTCTCATACCACCACTTAACTCATGAGGATATCTTTTTAGAATACCTTCCGCATCTGGAATACCTATTGCCTTGATCATTTTTTCTGATTCCTTTAGAGCAACACGTTTTAATGATGGTTCTGATTTCGTGGCTTCTTGAAGTTTTTGAATTTTTTCTTTAAGTTCTTCTTTTTCTATTTCACTTAATCTTTCAATATTTTCTTTTAATTCTATTTTTAATTCCTTTTTTTCTTCTTGCTTTTCTTTTCGTTTAGCTTTGAGTACATCAAGAATAGATTTTAATCTCTCTTTCTGATGTAGAAAAAATATCTCAGATAATTGTTTTCCAACATTTATTACGGGATTGAGAGAATTGAGGGGGTCTTGAAAAATCATTGTTATATCTTTTCCTCTATAATCTCTCATTTCTTTTTCAGATAATTGGAGAAAATCTACTCCTTTAAATTTGATTGAGCCTTCTAATATTTTTCCAGGAGCTCTAACAAGACGTAAAATTGTCAGAGCAGTTACAGATTTTCCACATCCAGTTTCTCCTACTAATCCTAGCATTTCATTTTGATGTATATCAAAAGAAACACCATCTACAGCCTTAACTACTCCTTCTTCAGTATAAAAATATGTTTTTATCCCTTTTATTTGTAATATAACGTCTTCAGATCCTACTTCAATACTACTTCTTCCTTCGATCTCTTCTTTAGTTGCTTGTACCATTTTTATATTCTTCCTACAATTAAATTTATCTATATTATATATAATAAACAATAATTATGTGAGCGATAATCTTGGGTCGAGAGCGTCTCTTAAACCATCTCCTACTAACATAAATCCAAGTACAGTAATCAATATCATCAAACCAGGAAAGAGTGGCGCCCAAGGAGCATCATATAAGTTTTCCCTTGCAAGACTTATATCGTTTCCCCATTCTACAAATGTTGGATCGCCAAATCCTAAAAATGCTAATCCTGCCAAACCTAAAATAAATCCTCCTATATCGAAAGTAACTGAAATTATTACAGGTTGTATAACATTTGGCAATATATGTTTGAACATTATCCTCCAGTTTTTCGCACCAGAAACTTTTGCTGCTTGTACATAGGGTAGTTCCTTAGCTTGTAATACATTGCCTCTGATCAACCTGGCATAACCAGGAATTCCTAAAAAACCATAAATAAACATAATGACTTGTATTTTTTTCCCAAAGATACCTACAAATACTAATGCAAGGATAAGTCCTGGAAAAGCAAGAAAAACATCGGTTATTCTCATGATTATAGAATCTATCCATCCCCCATAATATGCAGCAATAACCCCCAGAAATACACCGCCAGTAACATTCAGAGCAATAGCGGGAAGTGATACCGTCAATGAGGAACGAGCACCAAATATAATTCTTGCTAAAACATCACGTCCTAGTTTTGTAGTTCCCAATAAGTGGTTTGGTGAGGGTGCTTCGAATGGATTATAAAAGTAACCATTTGCATCTGCAAATGAATAGGGAGAAATCCAATGGGGGAAAATAGCTAAAGTAACCAAGAAAAATAGAATAAATATACCTATAAGTGTCAATACTGACTTAAGTTTTCTTATAAATTTTCTTTGACTTACAGTTTTTTCATATTCGCGTTCTTTAAATGTCAAATCTTCTATAGTTGATGCAGGAATTATAAGAAATTTAAGATTTCTTATGAAAAAATTGAAAACCTCTTTTGGAATACTCTCTTTTTTCTCTTCTTCCTCGACTTCTACTTGATATATTTGTTCTTTCTCCATATTTTTTTTTTCACATCCTATCCTACTTTTTTTTTAATTATTTATTTAGTATTATTATAAAATTTTTATTAATATCTTATTCTTGGATCTAAAATACCGTAAGCTATATCAGTTATAAGCGTAGTTACTACAAATATTAATGCCATCATAAATACAACACCATTTAGTAACCAATAATCGGTTTTTTCAATTGCATCTACTAATGTTAAACCAATTCCATATATCCCAAAAGTAGTTTCTGTTAAAACAGCTCCAGTTAATAAACTAGCAAAATTTAATCCAATTACAGTTACAGTTGGAATAAGAGAATTTTTTAATGCGTGAGTATTGATTACATCTTTCTCTTTACACCCTTTTGCTCTAGCCGTTCTCACATAATCTTGTTCCAATACTTCTAACATGCTTGAGCGAGATTGTCTAACTATAGAAGCAAGAGTAACAAAAGATAAACAAAAAACAGGCATTACCAGGTGAATTAGATAGTCTCCAATTAAATAAAAATATCCCCCTATTATTGAGTCAATTATGATAAATCCCGTTACATATTCAGGAAATGGATATTGTACAGTCTTAATACCTACAGTAGGAAAGAGGTCAAGCCTATAACCTAAGAAATATTGCATTAACATACCTAAAAAGAATATTGGAAATGCAACGCCTATTAATGCTATCCCCCTGAAAACAGTATCTTTGGTTTTATTTCTATTAGTGGCTGAAATCACACCAACCTTAATTCCTATAAAAGAAGCGATAAGCATTGAAAATACAGCAAGATCTATCGTTCTAGGAAGGCGTCTTAATATTATTTCTATTACTGGCGTTCCTGTAGCAACAGAGATAGACTCACCCCAATTACCAGTAAATAATTCTGCAAGATATCTAAAGTATTGGATAATTAAAGGCTGATCTAATCCCAATTCATGCATTTTTTTCGCAATTACAACTTCATTTATGTTGGGTACCCCTTGTGCTTGTAATAATGCTATGACTGGATTACCTGGCATCATTCTAGATAGAAAAAAAGTTAGTGTCATAACCCCAAATATTATAGGTATAATTGCTATTACTCTTCTTACAATATACTTAGTTAGACTCATAATACCACTTCAAATTTTCAATTTTTTTTTAATTTATTATTAATTTATAATTCTATTGTAGGTAATTTTAAAGCTTTTTCCTTAAACGCCTTATATCTCACTTTTGCCATTGCTCCTAAAAATGATGCAGATAAAATTAAGGCTAATAAAGATAAAATCGTTAGATAACTTTCAATTTGGATAAAATATACTCCAATCAACGCGATATTAAATCCATTAATAAACCAATACCATATCCATGATTCTACGATAATGAAGGGAATGGTCCATAAACTATTTCTCATTCCATATTCGTAAAAAGTTTCTCTAAAAGTCATTATAAAGATAATTAGAAAAAGAATTATTGCTGATAAAAATGAATATGGGTTAAACATAACTTTATATAAAAATAATATACCATCTCCTATACTATTTTCTGGTATATTGTTTATATAGACATTGCTTAGATACCCAAAAAATAAGAAGTGGATCAATAACAGGCTAAATAAAAAGTTTCCTTGTCTTCCAATATCAATCTTTTTAAATCTCATTTATCAAATTCTCCAATTCATTATTATTTATTTCACTTATATCTTTAATATAATTATTTAAATCATTTACTGAAATGTTTGTATATTTATGAATGATTCCTTTTTCGTTAAAAATTGTCAATTTAAAGGGTTTTTGATTTATAAGCAATTTTCGATTGTATAAAAAAGTTTCTAAAATATCGTCATAAATTAAATAGGGCACGAAACGCATTTTTTTCACGATATTCTTTTCACCTCCTCTAAATTTCTCGATATTTATTTCGATAATTCTGGGATAATATTTTGATTTTTTTATGAAGTAAATTTTTTCTTCTTTATAAAAACCATTGGATTTTATCTTAATTGAATTATTCTCTAATCTTTCTTGAAAATATTCTATAATACGATCGCAATAGTTTATTAATTCTTCAATATATCTCTCATCATTAACATCTAAATTATTAATAATTGAATAGGTTTTCAAAAACTCAGATAATAAATAAGTTAAATCCTCCGTCAAATCGGGAAGATCTATTTCAATGGAAATAGAATTGTTAAACCATTTCCTTAATAAATCTTTTTTCAACGATTGAAAAGTTATATCATTACATTTTTTTTTTGCATACTCTAATAAATTTCTAATACCAATTAAAAAAAATAATCTAAAGTCAATAAATAAATTTAATTCTTTAAATAATGAGTATAGTTTATCAATATTAAATCTTATAAAATATGTTATTTCTCCCTTAACTACTTTATCAATTCTCATAGGAATAGGGAGTATTGGGACTTTAAAAAGTTCTGTAGGAATGAGATCAAAAAAGAAACCGATCGGGGCTATATCTTTTTTATAGTCTTTTTTATATATATCCATTATCTTATCATTTATTATAATTAAATTATTGGTAAGTATACTAAGTTTTTTGATCACTTGACATTCTAAAAAGTTTTTGTATTACAGTATCAATTTCTCAGACAGTCGAAAAATCAATAAAAAAAAAAAAAAGTTAGTCTTTAAAAATTTCTAAATTCGTTTTAAGATGCTTGTGGTACTCCAGGTATGAAGTAGGAATCTCTAAACCACAGATTTCTCTGGATGTTAAAGCAAGGATTACCTACCTCTTGTGATAAACGGCCATGACCATATCATATTGAACTGCTAATTCCATGTACTCTTCGTTAAATACTCTGTTTTGGATTTTCCACAATAGCTTTGCTTTTTCCGCTTCAACTGTTTCTTGTTCGTAAGCATCTAACCATGCCATAATTTCAGGATCTTTGTTTTGAATGTGGTTTGCAGTAGATGTATTACTTAATAAAGGCGCGACCATGTTGAATGGGTCTAAATAATCTGGACCCCAACCGGTGTGAAAAATCTCAAGCCTATCTTCATCATAACTCGATACATAAATGTATGTCTCCCAATCCATTACATCGGAAACAACCTTAATACCAACTCTAGCCATATCAGAAGCAAATGCGATATTCATGTCTATTCCAGTGGACCATCCTTCGTGTTCTAAAATCTTATATGTAAAAAGGGTTAGCCCAGCCCAAGCGGCATCGTTAGTTGCACTCACACCCACATCGGCATCTGTAACGCCAGCGGCAGCGGTTTTAACTGGTTCTGCTGCAATCATTGCTGCTCTTGCTACTGAAACATCCATTTCTGGAGCTTTAAATGATGCGTTATAGTATGGGAATCCAGGTGGTAGCATTTGATGAGCTCGAATTCCATAACCCCGACGGATTACATTTATGTAATAGGAGTAATTAAATGCATAGCAAATAGCTTTTCTTACAAGAGTTTTATTGATCTTATTATTATTTAATCCGAAGTATCTATAAATAGTACTTGTGTTCAAATTTGTAAAGATTATGTCTGGATCATCTATAAATAGATCAATCATAGATGTTAGAAGTCCTCCAGCATCTACCTCTCCACCTAACATTGCATTGGCGGCAGTTACACTATCTGGGTAATAAACCCAAATTACTTCGTCCCAAAAGACCGTAGGTCCCCAATAATTTTCATTACGTACAAATTTCATTTCTTCGCCTGATATAAAATGACCATATTTGAAAGGCCCAGTTCCTATTAGTACATCTGTTCCGAGTTCTAAGAATTCAGTTGCGGGAGTTGAATCTGGATGTAAAATTGCCCAAGCATCATAAGATAACAAAGGTATAAAAATAGCGTTTGGTGCATTCAAAAAGAATGTAATGTTGAATTCGCTATTAATCACAGTCTTGTTAAGGATTGGTACGCTTTTCATATTGAAGAATAAGCTCGCAGGATCGCAAGGACGGGAGGTATTTGGCATTGTACCAGTCGCGTTGATGAAATATAAAATTCTATCGAAAGTGAATTTCACTGCGGTTGCATTGAAATAAGAACCGTCGTGGAAATATACGCCTTCCCTTAGAAGAACATTTACTTCATCTTTAGCAGTATTATATTCGTAACTCGTTGCTAAACGCATTTCAAGTGCAAAATCAGGATCATAGAGGTCGTAATACCACAAGTTATCACAAACATGTCTTATCACATCATTTGAAACACTATCCCAGGAATCAACGGGATCCAAAACTGCAGGAGCCCCACCTTCTGTGTCTGCGTATCTGAGTACATTTAAATCAGGCGGTACCTCAACAGATCCCATTATTACTAAAACAATGTTACCGACACCAGAACCGATTAATGCTATGACAAGTACGATTAATGCGATATTTTTCTTTTCCATTTTTTAATCACTTAATATTTTTATTTTTTATTTTTTTTAAATTTGTAGTTAAGTATCTTCTTCAATTTGTAAACTTATAAGTTTTTTCTTTTTTTTCTTATTGGGCAGTAGAGTTGTTTTATTGTAATTAGATTGACAATTTGATTTTATAAAAATTTTTCTGGTTTATTATAAATTTTAATTATTGATAGACTTGGTTTTTTCTATAACTTCCACTTCTCCCTTTTGCTTGTTTATTTTTAATATAATTAAAAAAAAAGCGTTCTTTAATACTTCTTATTGCGTTAACTGCCAAATATCCCCACTAATATGTCGAAATAAAAAGAAAAAAAAAGGATCAAAAAGAGGAAAAAACCCGCGAGAATTATGCCTTTATCAAAAAAAGCTTTTTCGGTTCTCCTCGCTATTTCAGGCTTTGCTGACGTTAAATACATATACCGCATAATTAAGTATAATGAAATAGGAATGGTAAAAATTACAATATATTCTTGGAGATTTATGGTAGGTTCGAAAAGATTAAACTTTAAAATAAGATAAAGTGAATAAGTCATAAATAAAGAGCTGGCAATCATGCTATGGAATTGATCTAGTAATTTAAGAGAGTATTGATCGTAAACTTTTTTATGTTCAGCCGCTTTGTCTTTTCCAAGAAGTATTAGATCGGCCTTTCTTTTAGCTATGCTTAAAAACATCGCGATTTCGAATATTGCTAAAAATAGCCAAGCAGAAATGTATTCATTTATTATAACGACCCCAGATAATGCTCTCCATAAGTAACCCGTAGATAAGATTGAAATGTCAATAAAAGCGTAATTTTTAAAAAAATGGTTGTAAAGTTGTCCTGTTAAGATGATAAGAATTATCATAAAAATGAAACTGATATTTGGTATTAAAAATACGAGGGAGAAGATTAAAAATGCTGATATGATTAATAATAATAATACAGCAAAATACACCGACAAATCTCCAGAAGCGAGTGGTTTTTTTTTCATTTTTTCGGGATGTTTTTTATCGCGTTCGATATCTCGTATGTCGTTTATAATGTAGTTAAAAGAAGAAGCGCAACATAGTAAAATAAAACCTAAGATGAGAGGAAAATAAAGCTCAACTTTAAACATTTTTTTACTAAAAAATACACCAACGAATATTAAAACATTTTTATAGTACTGTCTTACGCGTAATAGGTTTACGATACTTCTAATTTTACTTGTCATTATAAGATGGTAAACTAAACATATCAATTAAATATTGTTAAGGTAAAACAATTTTTCTGGTTTAAATTTGCTTACTAATAAATATCCTAATTTGCTAAACATGCTTGTTTCTGATTTTTTTTGAATAATAGCTGTATTATATTCGAACAATAACACTTCCAATGAATTGTATGGAATCTTAATATCTTCACCGAAAATATTTTTCATGAAAAGATAATTACTTTTCTCGTTCTTTCCTTTGTTTGATTTTTTTTTTGAATCTTCAATACTTATTTTAACATCTTGGATATAGCCAATTTCAAGGTTATTCACTGGTTTTTTAAGATAAACGAAAGTTCTAAGTTGTTTTTCTATCAACCAATTAATCACATTTAATTCAGATTTTCGGAACATTTCATTTCTTCTTATTTGAATATAGATATTTTTTGGTTTAACGATCAAATCCTTTAATTTGTATTGAATTGTTTTGTTGCCATCACTTTGAGGTATCTCACTAAAGGACAATTCAGACTCTTTGAAATTATCCGAGATGTTTACATTTAAGCATTTAACTATTCTAATTTCTCCTTTTATTATAAAAAAAATATCATTGTTGCTAAATTCTTTAATTAAGCCTATTGAATTGGGTAATTTTTTTTTTTTTAGGTTTTTAAAAATCTTACGACCTTCTTTATCTAAAAAAACATATTTGCCATCCTTTTTATCCTCGTTCAATTCAATATCTACAAGGTTTAAAGTTCCCTCCTTTCTAAAAAAATATTGATCTTTTAGATCGACCCGAGATTTTGTGTACAATGAAGAATTTAGAAGAATTTTGTTA